>Ga0207667_10001655_pt1 | contig 28074 bp, 28 predicted proteins | sample KBSCornC52_FD_184301 | JGI IMG/M metagenome (GOLD analysis project Ga0207667, IMG submission 184301) | Corn rhizosphere microbial communities from Kellogg Biological Station, Michigan, USA - KBS Corn C5-2 (SPAdes) (version 2) | ecosystem: Host-associated > Plants > Roots > Rhizosphere > Soil ...
ATAGAGCGCCGCGGCCTTCGGCGCGCCGGACGCGTCGACATCGGCGATCCGGCCAGCGACCATCGGCGTATCGACGAGGCCAGGGCAGACGGCGTTGACGCGGATGCCGGGGCCGAAGTCCGCCGCCATGGCCTTGGTCAGCCCGAGCAGCCCGGCCTTGGAGGAGATATAGGCCGGATCGCTGCCCTTGGTCGGCGACAGGCCGGTGGCAGAAGAGACGTTGACGATGGAAGCGCGCGGATGCGCCGTGAGGTAGGGCAAGGCGGCCTGGCAGATCAGGAACGGCGCGGTCAGGTTTACCGCCAGCACCCGCGCCCAGTCGGCCTGCTCGATCGTAGCGAAGGGCTTGCCGGCCAGCGAAATGCCCGCGCAATTGACCACGCCGTCGAGCCCGCCCATCAGCGCTGCGGCATGCTCTACCATTGGCCGTATGCCCGCAGCATCGGCAAGGTCTGCGACGATGGAGGGCACGCCGAGTTCGCTCGCCACGCCTGCGAGACGGGCCTGATCGGCATCGACGACGACGACCTTGGCCCCGCGCCGCAGCAGCAGCTTGGCAGTCGCCTTGCCAATGCCCGATGCCCCGCCGGTGACGAGCACCCGGCGCCCGGCCATCTGGGGTGCCTCTGCCTCGCCGATCCCGGTCATATCGCCCTCGCCTCCTGCCGCACCGCCTTCCGGAACGCCGCTTCCGCCTCGAGCAGCACCGCGGTGAATTCGTCCGGCTTGCACACGAAGGGCGAATGATCGCTGTCGATCGTGAACACCGGGTCGCAGGGGAGATGGCCGGTCATGAACCGCTGGAAGGCGATCGGCAGGGCCTGGTCCTGAAGGCATTCGACATAGCTGCGCGGAACCGAGCCAAAGCGTTCGGCGGTGAGGCTGAGCGGCTCTTGCCCCGGACGCGCGGGCTGGGGGCGCAGGCGCGGCAGGATGGCGGCCACGTCCTCGGCACTGCAGGTGTTGTAGAACAGCTGGTTGGCATAGTCCGGGTTCGGCAGCAGCGACTGGCCATCGGCGCTGGTCTGGATCGTGAACTCGCGCTTCTCGCGGTGGGCCATCCAGCCGAACATCGTCTCGCCATCGGGGATGAGGTTGGCGGCGGCATAGACCAGCCCGAGAATCCGCTCCGGCACCCGCTCGGCCGCCTCGCTGATCGCGACGCCGCCCATGCTGTGGCCGACCAGCACCACCGGCTCATCGATCCCGCGGATGACCTCGGCGACATAATCGCCTTCGACCGCTAGCGAGACCTCGCCATGCGGCACGGCACTGTTGCTGCCCATGCCCGGCAGATCCGGCGCCCAGACCCGGTGCCCGGCAGCCGCGAGGCGGGGGACGATCTTTTCCCAGCACCAGCCGGCATGCATCCCGCCGTGAACAAGGACAAAAGCGGCCATGGCTCTATCTCTCCCGTCGTGCGGCCGCGCGGATGCCGGATCGCCTTATGTGCGGGAGAGATGCCTCAACCGGCTGGTCGTTTCAACAGCTATCCACCGCCGGTGACGACGGTTGCGCGACGGATGAACGCCCGGCGCTTAACGCATTTGCGTTAACCGGCCTGTCCGACCGTATTGCCGCCGCCTTTTGCAAAAATTGGGTTCGCGCGGCAACCGTCACCTGTCAGGACTGCGGCAGGTGACGCTGGCGCCGACAGCCATGCGCAGCAGACGGAGGGAAAGCATGGAACCAGGCGATCGGACATCCGCGAACGGGCTCGACATGGGCATCGCCGGATTGCCCGCCCTTGTCACCGGCGCGGGCTCGGGGATCGGCAAGGCTACGGCGGGATTGCTCGCCCGGCTGGGGTCGCCAGTCGCCATTGTCGACCTAAATGGCGCGGCTGCGCAGAACACCGCCGACGAAATCGTCGCCAGCGGCGGCCGGGCCATTGCGATCACCGCCGATGTCACTTCCGAGCAATCCGCGGCCGCGGCCCTCGCCGACGCGGAGGCCAAGCTTGGCGTGATCCGCATCCTCGTCAACAATGCCGGCATCGGCGGCGGGCGCCGACCAATGCTCGAAATGGCGGTCGAAGACTGGAAGCGGGTGATCGACGTCAACCTGACTGCGGTGTTCATCGTGACTCAGGCAGTCGCCCGGCGCATGGTCGATGCCGGCGGGGGCGGCGCGATTGTCAACGTATCGTCGGTTTCCGGCCTCAGCGGGGTTCCGAACCTCGCCGCCTATACGGCCTCCAAGCACGGGGTGGCCGGCCTGACCCGCGTGCTCGCGATGGAGCTGGCCGAGCACCAGATCCGCGTCAATGCCGTCGCCCCCGGCATTGTCGCGACAGGCATGACCATGGGCCTGCTCAGCAATCCGGAAATCGCCGCCCATTCCGCCGCGGTGCATCCGCTTGGCCGTGTGGCGGAACCGGGAGAGATCGCCGACGCGATCGTGTACCTCGCGTCGCAGCGGGCCAGCTTGTCCACCGGCTCGGTCGTGACGATCGACGGCGGGTTCCTGGCCGGCAAGGTCGCCTGATCGCTGCGCCGCGGCGGCCAGGCGCAGGAAAGAGGAAGACGATGGGCGTTCACCCCTTCAAGGACAGGACCGCATTTGTAACCGGCGGTGCCAGCGGCATCGGCCGCGCGATCGCCCGGGAGTTCGGCAGCCGCGGATTGCAGGTCGTCGTGGCCGACATCGATCTTGCCGGGGCCGAGGCGGTCGCCGCCGAGATCCCCGGCGCCTCGGCCGTCGCGCTCGACGTTCGCGCGGAAGACAACTGGGCCGCGGCGCTCGACCTGGCCGAAGCGCGCCACGGGCCGCTGGCCGTGCTGGTCAGCAACGCCGGAGTGGCGGGGCCGACCATGCCTCTCGTCGACACGGGGCTCAAGGCCTGGGAATGGACCCGCTCCATCAACCTCGACGGGGCCTTCATCGGCCTCACGCAAGGGGCTCGTCGCATCATCGCGGCGGGCCGGCCGGGCCACATCGTGGCGACCGCCTCGATGTCGGTGTTCGAGATGCAGCCGCGGATGGGGACCTATGTCGCCTGCAAGGCGGGCGTGGTGGCCCTGGCCGACGCGCTGCGGCATGAACTGGGCGACCATCCCATCGGCGTATCGGTGCTGTTGCCGGGGCCGGTGCAGACCCGCCTCATCGAAGCCAACGCGGGCCGCGCTCCGGCCGGTCTGGGGATCGGCGCCAAGGAAGCCGGACAGGCCGACCGGCTGCGCGACGGCCTCGACCCGGCCGAGGTCGGGCGGCAGGTGGCCGATGCCCTTGGCACGGATCGCTTCTGGCTCTTTACGCACCCGGAACTCGAGCACCGCATCGACACCCGCACTGCGGAATTGAAACGGGCGTTGCATCGGGGCTGACCCGGGGAGCCAGTGAACATGAACCGGGACTGCGGGCACACGATTGCGCGCACGATGTCTGATTGAAGGAGGGACAGATGGCCCATTCATTCACGGGTAAGACCGCCTTCGTAAGCGGCGCCGCAAGCGGGATCGGCCGCGCCATCGCCGAGGAGCTCGGCAGCCGCGGCATGCAGGTGGTCGTCGCCGATATCGACCTGGCCGGGGCCGAAGAGGTCGCCGCCGGGATCGCAGGAGCCTCGGCCGTGAAACTCGACGTCCGCGAGGAAGCCAGTTGGGTCGAGGCCCTCGACCTGGCAGAATTCCGCCATGGCCCGCTGGCGGTGATGATCTGCAATGCCGGCGTGGCGGGCCCCACGCTGCCGATCGCGGAGACCTCCTTCGAAGCCTGGCAATGGATCCGGTCAATCAACCTCGACGGCGCCTTCCTCGGCCTTAAGCACGGCGCCCGGCGCATCCTCGCCGCGGGATCACCGGGCCATATCGTCGCCACGGCCTCGATGTCGGTATTCTTCACCCCCGCCCGGATGGGCACCTACACCGCCTGCAAGGCGGGCGTCGTGGGCATCTGTGATGCCATGCGCGACGAACTGGCGGACCGCTCGATCGGGGTCTCGGTGCTGATGCCCGGGCCGGTGCGCACCGCTCTGCTCGAAGTCAACGCCGAGCGCGCGCCAAGCGGGGTCGACATCGGTCCGCAGGGGGATGGCCAGACCGGGGCCTTGCGCGAGGGACTCGACCCGGCAGTCGTCGGCCGTCAGGTGGCCGATGCCCTCGGCACCGATCGCTTCTGGCTGTTCACCCACCCCGAGCTGGAGCACCGCATCGACACCCGCTTTGCCGCGATGAAGCAGGCCTTTCATCCCGACTGAGACTCACGGCCGCTATCCACCGCTTGCTCGCCGCGTGAGGCGGACCGGCATGGGCCTGCCGTGCAGCTGATCGCGCGACCGCGCGCTGCCAGCCGATGCGCCGAAGTGAATTTTGTCAGCCGCCTCACCTCTATTTGATCCGGATCAATTGCCTCTCCGCCAGCCCATGTAGAACAAGTGTTCTAGGAGCTACCCGGCTCCTCAGATGGAGAGGTTCTGGACATGGCAACTAATCTCAAGGTGGCCACTTCCCGCAAGGCCGGCCGCTATGTGATCGAGGACAAGGAAGAGGGCACCTTCCGCGTCGCGCGCGAGGCGTTCACCAGCCAGGAGGTGTTCGAGCAGGAGCGCGAACGGATCTTCAGCAAGTGCTGGCTTTATGTCGGCCACGAGTCGGAAATCCCGAACAACAACGATTTCGTGACCCGCAAGGTCGGCGGCAGGGAGATCATCTTCAACCGCGACCGCAAGGGCCAGGTCCACGCTTTCCTGAACACCTGCCCGCACCGCGGCGCGCTGGTCGAGCGGCAGGCCAAGGGCAATGCCATCTCGTTCCGCTGCATCTACCACGGCTGGGCTTTCAACAACAACGGCACCTTCGGCACCAAGATGCAGGAAGGCGACTATGGGCCGCGCTTCAACGAGGACGGCTGCGCCAACCTGCCTTCCGTCAAGGCAGCCGGTTATCGCGGCTTCTGGTTCCTCAATTTCGACGCCAACTCGGAGTCGCTGGAAGACAATCTGGCGGACTACAAGGACCTGCTCGATCTGGTGGCCGACCAGGGCCCCAATGGCATGGAAATCATCGGCATCGACCAGAAGTATTCGATCCGGGCCAACTGGAAGCTGCTGATGGAAAACAGCTACGACGGCTACCACGCGGCAGATACCCACGAGACCTATTTCGAGTACCTGATCGAAGCGATCGGCCACGAGGCGCATGTCGATCAGAACGCACGGGTGTTCGATGCCGGCAACGGTCATGCCTACATCGAATCCGACATGCCCTGGGGGCGGCCGGTGGCGAGGTGGTCGCCCAAATGGGGCGAAGCGGCCAAGCAGGAAATCGCTCAGATCAAGCAGGAGCTGGTCGAGCGTCTCGGGCCTGAGCGGGCGCAACGCGTGGGCTACCACAGCCGCAATTCCGGCATGTTCCCCAACCTGGTGATCAACGACATCATGGCGATCACCGTGCGCACCTTCTACCCGGTGGCGCCGGACCTGATGGAAGTGAGCAGCTGGACCCTGGGCGTGAAGGGCGAATCCGAAGCGCAACGCAAGCTGCGCCTCGATAACTTCCTCGAGTTCCTCGGGCCTGGCGGATTTGCGACACCCGATGACGTGGAAGCGCTCGAAATTGCCCAGCGCGGCTACGCCGCCAGCCGCGAAGCCGGCTGGAACGACATCTCGCGCGGCATGCTGCGCAAGGGATTCTTCAGAGGCACCGACGAGGAGCAGATGCGCTGCTTCTGGCGCGAGTGGGCCCGCAGGATGGAGGCATGACCATGGAAGCGACTCTCTTGTCTCGCAGCGTCGAACGCCCGCTTTCGCGCACCGAGTATGAGGATTTCCTGTTCGAGGAAGCCGCCATGCTCGATCACCGCCGCTTCAACGAATGGTTCGCGCTGTTCACCGACGATGCGGTGTACGAGGTGCCGCAAGCCGGCGTCTCGGACGATGCCAATTCGGGAACCGAGCTGTTCTACATCGCCGACGACCATGAGCGGTTGCGGTATCGGGTGGAGCGCATGCAAAAGCCGGGCAACCACTCCGAATGGCCGGCGTCCGTGTGCTCACGCTCGATCACCAATGTCCGGGTCACCGGCAGCGACGAGCGGGGTGTGCATGTGGAGTGCCGGTTCATCACCTATCGCTCCAAGAACGAGGCGACCGACCTCTATTGCGGGCACCACCAGTACATCCTGCGTCACGAGAACGGCGCCCTGAAGATCGCCAGCAAGCGGACCTTCATCGACATGAACTCGCTGCGCCAGCAGGGCAAGGTGACGATCTTCATCTGACCGAATGGACCATCCCCGCCGCGAACGAGCATCGCGGCGGGGATGGTCTGCCACAATCGAGAGGGAACATCCGATGGCAAGCGACCGGATCCGCTACAGGCGGCTTGGCTATGTCGTGCTGAATGTCACCGACGTGGCGCGCTCGCGCAAGTTCTACGAAGACCAGGTGGGGCTCGCCTTCGTCGGGCAATCGCCGACCGGCGACGTCTATCTGCGCTGCTCCGACCTCCACCACGATCTCGTGCTGACCAAGTCCGACAAGCCGGGCGTGCGCCGCATCGGTTGGCAGATGGAGAGCGCCGACGCGCTTGCCGCGCTGCGCGAATCGTTCATTGCAGTGGGGATCCCGTGCCGCGACGTATCCGCGGACGAAGCCCGCGAACTGCACACCGACGGCGGCTTCCGCGCCGTCGAGCCGAGCACCGGGGCCGAGCACGAATTCTATGTCCGCATGGGGTTCGCCGACAGCCCGTTCGAGCCTACCCACACCAGGATCACCACCCTGGGGCACATCGTTCTGGGAACGCCGGCGCTCGCTGCCAGCGAGGACTTCTACTACAACGTGATGAATTTCCGGCAGTCGGACCGGATTGCCGATGCGGTCGTGCACATGCGTTGCTTCCCCAACCCGCTGCACCACACGTTCGGACTCGGCTCGACTCCGCAGCCCACGCTGAACCACCTCACCTTCAACGTCGCCCACATCGACGACATCGGCCGCGCCGGCCCCCGGATGCAGGCGGCCGGCGTGCCGGTGGTCTATGGCCCGGGACGGCACCCGCAGTCGGGATCGATCTTCTTCTACTTCCTCGACCCCGATGGCCTGACGATCGAATACAGCCAGGGCATGGAGGAATTCCCCGAAGACAACCCGCGCGAGCCCCGGCGCTTCGCGCTCGAGGGCGGATCGTTCGACTACTGGGACGGCAAGCCCAAGCCCGGCTTCACCGAAGTGGGGGCGGTGGGCTGAGGGAAGCCACGGCGTTGCGACGATGGGGGGCCGCGGCAGAGCACGCGTGCCCCTGGCCGCAGATCGCGCATAGGCGTTTGTTAGTGCGCTTGTTTCAGAAGGCGGATTGCGACATTCTGTCCGGGCGGCGTCCATCGATTTTGATGACGGCGCAACCGAGGATGTCCGATGAGCCCAGAGACCTACCGCGCCCAGGCCCCGGGCGAATATGCCTCCTTCTGTCGGATCTGCACCGCAACCTGCGGCACCCGCCTGACTGTAGACGAGCACGGCCACATCACGCGCATCGTGGGTGACGACGAGAACCCGCTTTCGTCCGGCTATGCCTGCTTCAAGGGCCTGCAGTCCGGCCCGGCTCACCGCGACCCGTCGCGGATCACCCATCCGCTCAAGCGTCAGCCCGACGGCAGCTACGCGCGGATCCCGCTCGAGCAGGCACTGGACGAGATCGCCGCGCGCATCGGCAGCGTGGTTGCGGCGCACGGCCCCAAGGCGCTGGGCCTGTTCGGCGGCACCGGCTCGCTGATGAACCAGTCGGCGACGGTGGTCAGCCGCGGCTTCCTCGAGGCGATGGGGACCGACCAGTACTATACCACGATCACCATCGACCAATCGGCCAAGATGGTTGCCGCGGGACGCATGGGTTCCTGGGCGGGTGGCGCTCCCGAACTCGAAGATTCCGAGATCCTGCTGCTGTTCGGAGTGAACCCGCTGATCTCGCACGGAACCTTGTCGGTGCTGGGCATCGACCCCGTGAAGCGGCTCAAGCGCGCGCGGGCACGCGGATTGAAGCTGATCGTCGTCGATCCGCGCCGCACCGAGACGGGCGCCCAGGCCGACCTCGTGTTCCAGCCCTACCCCGGGGAGGACGCGGCCATCGCCGCCGGCCTCATCCGGCTCATCCTCAGCGAAGGCTGGGAGGACAAGGCCTTCTGCGATCGCTACGTCGGGGCCGAGCGCATGGCGGCGCTCAAGGCCTCGGTCGAGCCGTTCACGCCCGAGCTGGTCGAGCGGCGCGCCGGGCTCGAGCAGGGCTCGCTCCATGCCATCGCCGACATGTTCGCGCGCCAGCACGGCCGGGGACCGGCGCTGACCGGAACCGGGCCCAACATGGCGCCGAATTCCAACCTCGCCGTTCACATGGTCCATACGCTGAACGTGGTCTGCGGCCGGTTCCCGCGCGAGGGGGACAAGGTCAATTCGGTCGACATGCTCAATCCGCCGCGGGTCTCCTATGCCGAGGTCAATCCGGCTGGCCGGCCCTGGGAGAAGGCCCCGCCCAGCCGCATCCGCGGGACGAGCAACTTCTTCGGCGAAAAGCCCGCCGCGACCCTGACCGACGAAATCCTGACGCCGGGCCCCGAGCAGGTCAGGGCGCTGATCGTCTCGGGCGCCAATCCCATGTGGTGCCTGCCCGACCGCGGGAAGACGACCGCGGCCCTGCGCTCGCTGGACCTGCTGGTGGTGATCGATCCCTGGGAAACCGCGACCACCCGTGAGGCCGATTACATCCTGCCGCCCAAGATGCAGTACGAGCGGGCCGACCTTCCGCCGACCCACCCGGCCCTCAAGTTCTACATCGGCTCCTGGGGCATCTTCACCCCGGCCATCGTTGCGCCGCCCGCCGATGCCGAAGTGGTGGACGACTGGTATGTCTACTGGGCCCTGGCCAAGCGCCTGGGCAAGACGATCAATTTTGCCGGACGGCGCTTGCTCGACGGTGCCGAGCCGCCGACGACCGAAGAGCTGCTGGCCATCCTGCTCGAGCCGAGTCAGACCTCGCTGGAGGAACTGCGCGCCTATCCGCATGGACGCGATTTCCCGGTCGATGGCGGCCACGTCCAGCCACCCCGGCCCGAAGCCCAAGGCCGTTTCGACGTGATGCCCGGCGACGTGCTGGGCGAGCTGCAGGAATACCTCGCCCGGGCCGGCGGCGCGCAGCGGGCCGGTCGCGACGGCGAGTTCACCCACCTCCTGTCGACCCGGCGCATGCGCGACGTCTACAACAGCCTCGGCACGCAGATCGCTTCGGTGCGCAAGCGCAACAAGTTCAACCCCGCCTGCCTGCACGGCGAAGACCTGGCCGAGCTTGGCCTCACCCCCGGAGATCTGGTCGAAATCGTGTCGCCGCACGGGAGAACCCGAGCCATCGTCGAACGCGACGACACCCTGCGGCGCGGCGTGGTTTCGCTCAGCCACGGCTGGGGCGGCACCCCCGGCAAGGAAGACGTGTTCGTCGACGGAACCTGTGTGAACGCCCTCATCGACACCGACACGAACTTCGAAGAGATCAACGCCATGCCGCATATGTCGGCGGTGCCGGTACGCTTCGTCAGGGTGGAACAGCCGATGGCCGCGGTAGCCTGAGCTCACCGGCCCCGACGGCGCGTCCGTTGCAGCACCGGTGCACACCCCCGGTGCTCCAGCGGCTCCTCGCCTGCGCCGCGCCGCGAGACCGAACAGCTGGAGAGAGAATGCCGATGACGCAGATCGAACAGCTCCTCGCCATTGAAGCGATCAAGCGGCTCAAGGCCAGCTATTTCAGGTTCGTCGACACCAAGGACTGGGAGGCGTTCGCTTCGCTGTTCGCCGAGGACGTGCTGTTCGACATCAGCTCCGGCCATTTCGACTGCATCCTGCACAGCCCCCGCGAAATCCTCGAAGTGGTGACCCCACGGCTCAGGGACTGCGTCACCGTCCACCATGGCCATTGCCCGGAAATCACCATCACGTCGGACACCACGGCCGAAGGCGTCTGGGCGATGGAAGACAAGCTGCGCTGGGCGGAAGGCTCCGATTCCCCGATCAGGGCGCTGCACGGCTACGGCCACTATCACGAGACCTACCGCAAGATCGGCGGCGAGTGGCGGATCCAGTCGATGAAGTTGACCCGGCTGCGGCTCGACACGGAACCCTGGGAGGCTGCAGGATGAATGCAGCGCCCGTTCGCTTCGATGGGCGGGTCGCAGTGGTTACCGGCGCCGGCAACGGCCTGGGGCGGGACTATGCCCTCGCCCTGGCCGCTCGCGGCGCCCGGGTGGTGGTCAATGACCTCGGGGTGGACACGCGAGGGCAGGCGCTCCAGCCCGGCAGCCAATCCTCGGCCGAGCAGGTGGTGCGGGAAATCATCGCGGCCGGTGGCGAGGCGATCGCGTGCCACGAAAGCTGCGCCACCAGATCCGGCGGAGCGGCCATCGTCGCGGCTGCGCTGGAGACGTTCGGGCGGATCGACATCCTGATCCACAATGCCGGCTTCCTGCGCAACGCGCCGTTCGAGGCGCTCGACGATGATCAGATCGCCTCGATCATGGACGTGCACCTGATGGCCGCCTTTCACCTTGGCCAACCCGCGTTCCGGAAGATGAAGGAGCAAGGCTACGGCCGCATCCTGCTGACCAGTTCCGCCTCCGGCGCCTTCGGGACGGAGTGGCAGGCCAATTATGCCGCCGCGAAGATGGGGCTGGTCGGGCTGGTCAACGTTCTGGCGCTGGAAGGCGCGAAGTGCGGGATCACCGTCAATGGTCTGCTGCCGGCAGGCTCCGGCCGTCTTGGCACCTCGACAGACGTGGACTGGCCGGCCGATTTCGCAAGCCAGCGCCCGGCCGGAATGGAACTGGTGCGACCAGCGATGCGCAACGCCTTCGTCACCCCGATGGTGCTGTGGCTGGTAAGCGAGGCCTGCGGAACGACGCGCCACCTCTACAGCGCGACCGCAGGACGATTTGCCCGCGTGTTCATTGCCGCGACGCAGGGCTGGCTCTGCGATCAGGCCAACCCGCCCTCACCCGAGGACATCGGCCGCCATATGGCTCAGATCGACGACGTCAGCCGGTTCGGAATTCCGCAGAGCATGTTCGACGAATACCGCCTGATCATCGCCGCGCTCACGGCCCAGCGCTAGAGCCTGTCCTGTTTAGGTGGATACGCCGGGACGGAGCCGATTTTGGCCCAGCGGGAGGAGAGAGGAGGGAGCCATGCCATCGCATAGTGACCGACGCTCGACGCTGCGATGGGCCAAAAGTGGCCCGCCCCTGCGGGGTTGGGCGGAGGAGATTTGTGGCAGCGTTGCGTCGCTTGCAGGGGCAACCAGCCCCTGCGGCGCGCCGCGCCTCCCCACAAATCTCCTCCGCCCAATCACGGCGCATCCACCTAAACAGGACAGGCTCTAGGGTCAGGACCCTAGCTGGCGATATCGACCCGGGCGTCGGAAATGACCACCTTGTCGCGGGCCGGAACGCGCGCCTGGAAGCGCGCACCGGCCGCGTCGCGCCACAGCGAGAGCTCGATAACTTCACCCGGGAAAACCGGCGCACTGAACTTGCCGGTGATGCTGCGCAGCCGCAACGACGATGGCACGCCCCCGGCCAGGGCCTTTTCGGCGAAAGCCGCGCAGGTGCCGTAGGTTGCCATGCCGTGGAGGATCGGGCCCGGGAAGCCGGCCTTGACGGCAGCCTCGGGCACCATGTGCAGCGGGTTCTGGTCACCGGTGAGGGCGAAGATCTGGGCCGATTGTTGGGACGTCGGCGCCTCGACCACGATGTCGGGCGCCCGATCCAGCGGGGCCGGAGCAGCCGACTTCTCTACCGGCGGAGCGCCGGCAGGCTGGTCCGACCGGCAGATATAGGTCGCCGTCAAGGTGGCATAGTGCGTTACATTGTCGGCGTCGTAGAGCTCGCGCGTCATGTTGATCAGGCAACCCCGGCCTTCGCCGCGGTCGAACACCCCCGTAACCCGCGATTCACTGCGAAGCCGGCCTTCGACCGGCAGGCTCACGTGCGAAATCAGGCCCTGGCTGCCATGCAGTATCCCGGACAGCGTAACCCCGAGTCCGATCATGTGCACCCGCGGCGCGGCAATCACGGCCGCCATGCCCGCCAGCGTGCGTGCGGGAGGCAGCGGCCCCAGGTGTTGCCGGCTCCAGTCGTCGAAGGGATCCATCCCGCAGCCCACGCTCAGCGCATAGAGGCAGCTGTCCTTTGCCGTGTAGCTCTGCTCCATGGCTACCGGGGTCATGCCCATCAGCTCGTCGTAAGTCTTGACCATGGCGTCTACCGGTTCTGGAACCTGGGCGCGCGCTTCTCGAACACGGCGTCGAGCGCTTCGCGATGATCCTCGGTTTCGTGGGCGATCGATTGGAACGCGCCTGCCGTTTCGAGGTGCTGGTCGAGCGTGACCTGGCTGCTGTCGCGCAGCAGGCGCTTGGTCATCCGCAGGGTCCGGCCAGGCATGGCATCGATGCGGGCGGCCAGTTCGCGCGCCGCGTCCAACAGGGCGTCGTCGGCAACCACGCGCGAGACCAGACCGATGCGGCGAGCCTCGTCCGCCCCGATCTGCATGCCGGTCAGTGCCATTTCGCAGGCCATCGAATAGCCGACGATGCGGGGGAGAAACCACGCGCCCCCGTCACCCGGAATAATGCCGAGCTTGATGAAGCTTTCTGCGAACACCGCCTTTTCCGCTGCGATCCGCAGGTCGCACATGCAGGCAAGGTCGAGCCCGGCGCCGATCGCCGGGCCGTTGACTGCCGCGATGGTGGGGACCTCGAGTGCAAACAGCGCCTTGGGGATCAGGTGGATCGAGCGGCGGTAACTGTCGCGCGTGTCGATGGGAGTCTTGCCGGGCGCGAACCCGGTGCGGTCGCGCATCTTCTTGATATTGCCGCCCGCGCAGAACGCTGAGCCTGCGCCGGTCAGGATGATGACGTTTACCGAGGGATCGCGCTCGATCGCCTTGCACCGGTCCTCGAATTCCTGACAGATTTCGACGGTTGAGAGGGCATTGCGCTCATCCGGACGGTTCATCGTCAGGGTGACGATCCCGCCGGTCTTTTCGTACAGCAGAAAGTCATCCACGATCGGTGGCTCCTACGGGATCGCTGGGCGCGATCACGGCATCCCAGGCACCGGTTGCGCCCAGGCTGGCCCGGCCGATGTTGACTGCCCAATGGCGCTGGCCGCCGAACTCGTCGCTCCAGCGCCACATGTTGCGGCTGAGCCGCGCCAACGGATATTCGAGGGTCACGCCGATCGCGCCGTGGATCTGGTGCGCCAGCATGGCCCCCTTCTCCACCGCGCGGCCCGCGCGCAGCTTGGCGACGGCGATTGCCAGGGCGCCATCGCCCGCATCCATCTTGGCGCAGGCCATGCGCGCCGCCGCGGCGGTAGCCTCGGCTTCGTTCGCCAGCTGGGCCAGCATGTGCTGGATAGCCTGGAACTTGGACAGCGTGCGACCAAACTGGCTGCGTTCCTGCGCGTAGCGAACCGAGAGGTCCAGCGCGCCCTGCAGCGCACCCGCGATCTGGATCGCGCGCAGCAAGGCGCCGGACTGGAGCACGGCCTGATCGGCTGGCATCGTGCTCGCGATCGCCTTGTCGCCAGCTTCTGCCGGAGCGACCAGGTTGAGCGACGAGCCTTGCGCCACCAGAACCCGCGCCGCATCGGGCAGGGTCGGCATAGCCCGATCATCCGGACCCTCGACCGGGATGCGGAAGAACACCGGCCCCTCGACAGGAGCCAAGCCCGCCGCGCAAAGCAGGGCATTGGCGACCAAAGTCTCACCCAGCGGGGTAGGCTCGCCGCACGCCGCCGAGTGGGCCAGGACATCGAACAGCTCGGACCAATTGAGCGCAAAGCCGCCGCTCGCTTCCGGCGACATCGCCAGCGGCAGGCCGAGTTCCGCGACCTTGCCCCACAGCGTCACGTCGATCTGCCCTGTTTCGTCGCGCCGCTGGTTCTGCCCGCCGGCATGGAGGCGAACGACTTGTTCGAGGAGGAGGTCGGAGACCGACATGGTTACCGCACTCCCAGGGCGCGCGCGGTAATCCCGCGCAGGATTTCCCGGGCGCCGCCGCGCAGCGAATAGGTTGGAGCGGCCCGCAAGGCATAGTCGATCGCGCGCTGCAGCCCGGCCGGGGGCCGGTCGAACAGGCTTCGCACCGCCGGGGCCGTGCGCTGCTCCAGCTCCGCCCCAAGGTCCTTGGTGATCACGGCGAGGTACGACGGATCCTCGTCGCGCTCGAGCTTGCCGGCGACGGTCAGCGACAGCGCCCGCAGCACGGCCGTTTCGGCAACCAGGGTGCCGAGTGTCGCCAGGTCGGCCTGCTCGACCGAGCCCGACGGCAGCAGGGCGAGCTCGCGCGAAGCGGCAGCGACCAGCGGGAAGGCGCTCAGGAAGCGCTCCGAACCGCTCCGCTCAAGCGCCAGTTCCGAGGTAACTTGGGCCCAGCCGTCGCCTTCGCGGCCGAGGAGCCGGCTGTCGGGCACGAAGACATCGGTGAACGAAATCTCGTTGAAATGCGACTCGCCGGTCAAATCGGCGATCGGCCTCACCTCGGCGCCCGGGCTGTCCAGCTCGATGAGGAATTGAGTCAGCCCGGCATTGCGCATTTCGCGCGCCGGGCCGGTGGTGCGGAACAGGCCGATCATGACCTGGCAATGCTGGCCGTTGGTGGTCCACAGCTTGGTGCCGTTGAGCCGCCAACCGCCGGTATCGCGATCGGCGCGGGCTTCGATCGCGGCGAGGTCGGAGCCGGCGTTGGGCTCGCTCATGCCGATGCAGAACGAGAGGTCGCCGCTGGCGATGCCGGGGAGGTAGCGTTGCTGCTGTTCGCTGGTGCCGACCTTGAGGATCAGCGGACCGCTCTGCCGGTCGGCCACCCAGTGGGCGCCCACCGGCGCGCCCGCCGCGAGCAGCTCCTCCTGCAGCACGAACCGCTCGAACGCGCTGCGCCCGGCGCCATAGGGAGGACGCCAGGTCATCCCGATCCACCCTCGCTTGCCCAGCGCTCGGCTGAACTCCCGATCGAACCCCGTCCACGAATGGGCCCGATCGAAATCCGACCACTCCCCCGCATAGCCCGCCAGAAACTCACGCACCTGTGTGCGAAGTTCGAGAGCTTCCGGCGGTAATTCAGCAACGCGCTCCGCAGCGCTCATATCACACCCTTCTCAGCGAGGCTGGCAAGTGCGGCCTCGTCAAGACCGAGCATCTCATGCAGCACCTCGGCGGTATGCTGGCCGATGACCGGCGGCCCCAACCGGTATTCAGGTGCGGACTCGGAGCACTTGATCGAGCTCGCCGCGACGGAGATTTCGCCGGTGATCGCATGCGGCAACTTCACTTCCATCCCTCGCGCAATGAAGTGCGGGTCCTTCTCGAGGTCCGACATGCGATTGATCGGACCGCAGGAAACGCTGGCAGCGTTGAGCAGGGTGATCCAGTGCTCACGCGTGTTCTGGACCAGGATCTCGGTCAAATCGGCGGCAAGCTGTTTCCGGTTGGCGACACGCGCGCCCATCGAGTTGTAGGCCGGGTTTTCCGTCCAGTCGGCCCGGCCCACGGCGACAGCGAGGCGGTCGAATTCACGATTATTGAAGGTTGCGATGAGCAGGTAACCATCGGAGGTCTTGTAGACGCCATAAGGCGCCGCACTCGGATGGTCGTTCGCGGTCCGCGGCATCTCGAAGCCGCCGTTGAACCAAGCGGTGAAGGTGTTCGCCATTGAGGCGACCTGGGATTCGAACAGCGAGATGTCGATGTGCTGGCCGTGCCCGGTTGCGTCGCGGTGCCGGAGGGCCAGCAGGATGCCAATGACGGCATCCTTGCCGGCAAGAATATCGGCAATCGGAACACCCACGCGCATCGGCGGCCCGTCGCGTTCGCCGGTCACGCTCATCAAGCCAGACATGGCCTGCAGCAGGAAGTCGTAGCCACTGCGCGAGGAGTAGGGTCCGGTCTGACCAAAGCCGCTGACCGAGCAGTAGATCAGACCCGGATTGAACTGCTTCAGCGACGCATAGTCGAGACCATATTTGGCCAGGGTGTTGGGACGGAAGTTCTCCACGAACACGTCGGCCTTCGCGGCCATGTTGCGCAGCAACTCGGCCCCTTCATCGGTCTGGAAGTTGACCGCGATCGAGCGCTTGTTGCGGTTGGCCGCCTGGAAATAGGTTGACTCGCGGGTCTCCACTCCATGCTTGTCGATCAGCCACGGGGGACCGACGTGGCGGACATCGTCCCCCTCGCCCGGCCGTTCCACCTTGATGATGTCGGCTCCGAAATCGCCGAGGCATTGGGTCGCCGTCGGCCCCGCGACGACGCGGGTCATATCCAGAACCTTGACACCGGACAGTACAGCCATGCGGACCACTCCTTGCCCCTTGCAATAGCGAGGGCACACTTCCAGGATTCGTTTAAGAGCAGCGTCAGTTACAGGAAACGCGAATTGCGCGGTCCCGGGCAGTTACTGGAAATCCGTTATTGACCTTCCGGTCACTGGGTTGCGGCGCCACCCAGCACGGCTGTGACCTGGCTGGAAAGGAACCCACCGTTGCCATGAGCGACGGCAATCTCCGCGCCGGAAATCTGCCGGTCACCGGCGGCACCGGTCAACTGGCGATAGGCTTCCACCACGGTGAACAGCCCGTACATACCCGGGTGAACACAGGACAGGCCACCGCCGTTTGTGTTAACCGGCAGGGTGCCTCCCGGCGCAATGGCGCCCGAACTGACGAAGGCGCCGCCCTCACCCTTCTTGCAAAAGCCGAGGTCCTCCAGAAACATGATCGTGTTGATCGTGAAGGCATCGTACAGTTCGACCACGTCGACGTCGTCTGGACCGATGCCGGCCTGGGCAAAGGCCCGCTCTCCACTGAACTTCGCCGCCGAGGTCGTCATGTCCGGCATCTGCGCGATCTGGTAATGGTCGGTCGCCTCGCCCAGCCCGAGCAGGTAAGCCGCCGGGCGCCGATCGACCCAATCCTTGCGCACCATCACGATGGCCGCAGCTCCGTCCGTGACGAGACAGCAATCCATGACGCAGAACGGGTCAGACACCATACGCGAGGCATAATATTCGTCACGCGTGACCGGCTTGCGCATGAAAGCATCGGGATTGAGCATCGCCCACTCGCGGGCGGACTTCACCACGGCGAAGAAGTCGTCGCGAGTGGTACCGTACTCGTACATGTGGCGGCTCGCGGCCAGGGCATAGGCGCTGATCGGCAAGCGCGGGCGGAACGGCTTCTCGTGCGGGTTCGGCGCCGCAGCGCTGACGTGACCGCCGTGACCGGTTCGTTGGTTGCTGCCATAGGCGATCAGCGCAACGTCAATTTCACCGGCGGCCAGCGCGTGGGCGGCGACGTTCATGTGCGTCAGGAACGCCGAGCCGCCGGTGCGATTGTTGTTGGTCAGCTTGGGCCGAATGCCGAGGTACTCGGCAAAGGACAGGCCGCTCAGGAAGTCGTCGGGAAAGGCGATGAACACCCCGTCGACCTGCGACAGGCTGATCCCTGCCTGAGCGAGCGCCGCCAGGGAAGCGCGGGCCGCCAGATCGGGTGAGGTGAAGCCTGGGGCTTCGCCCATGCCAAAGGTGGCTGCTCCGATCACAGCGGCAGGATTGCGACGCGTGTAGGTCATGACCGGGCAACTTCTTCGCCGCCCGCCGCGAGCGGCGCAAACACTACAGTGTGGTGCTTTTCGAACGGCACGATCCGTGCCTTCACCCGCATGCCGACGACGACATCCTGAGGTGCCACGTCCTCGATCCGGCTGAGCATGCGAGCGCCCTCGTCGAGCTCTACGACAGCCACATTGTAATCCAATTCCGGCGGCCGCACGCGAACTGTGGTTGTTGCATATACCGTGCCCAGCCCCGAGACCTCGAACCACTCCAGGTCAGTCCGCCCGGTGCCCGGCTCGGCGACGCGGGGGTAGAAGAAGGCCTTGCCCCCGGTCCTCGACCGTTGCACCATGAACCTGCCCTCTGCCAGGAACGCAAAGAATTCCTGATCGGGATGAACGCCGTCGATTGTCGCCACCTGTCCGGCCTCACTTCGTTCAAGCAGTGATGTGATACCCGCCGTTCACCGAAAGATTCTGCCCGGTGATGTAGGATGCCGCGTCCGAGAGCAGGAAACAGACCGGATAGGACACTTCCTCCGCCGTGCTGAAGCGCTGCATCGGGATCTGCGCCATGTAGGTGTCGCGGAACTTTTCGCCGCGGATGTTTTCAGTCATCGGCGTTTCGACCACGCCGCCGAACGAAACCGTGTTCACGCGGATACCCTTTTTGGCCCATTCGCGCGCGGCCGACATGGTCAGCCCGTTTATGCCGGATTTGGCCGCGCCATAGTTGATCTGGCCGATTGTGCCCCTCCGGCCGGAGTCTGACGAGATATTGACGATCGACCCCGGCGCCTTCGAACCCGCGGCCGACTGGTCCAGCATCTTCCGCCCGACAATCTGCAGCAGCCGGAAGGGCGCCGTGAGGTTCACGGCGATGACCGCATCCCACGCATCGATGTCCATCTTGTGGATCATGGCCGGGCGCGAGATGCCGGCATTGTTGACAAGCCCGTCGATGACGCCACCGCCGAATTCGACGGTCATGTCCACAGTCCGCTGCACGAACTCGACATCGGTCACGTCACCCGCGGCAATGGCCAACCGGTCATTCCGTGCGAGCTGCCCCAGCCCTTCGGCGTTGCGGTCCATCGCCACGACCTTGGCCCCGAGGTCCAGGCTGATTTCCGCAATGGCGCGACCAATGCCCTGGGCTGCGCCCGTAACGATAATGGTCTTGCCTTCCAGCGACATGGGATTGATCATTCAAGGGCTCCGTAGGTTACGTTCAGGCGCGCCGCGCACTTGCCAAACAGCACGGGCAGAGCCGCAGCGCCGATGACTGTCAGATCTTCAGCCGTTCGCAGCTTCGCCCCGACGTCAGGCAGGCGGCAGACTTAGCGAGAGCGCAGTAGGGAGCCAGCCAGATTCATTGGCCAGTTCCGAATACCACATATGCATCACGGTCAGGCGCGTGGCGCAGGCACCCGGTCAATATCCCGCGTGATGCGCGAGGAGATGCTCTTCGATCGCCTCGGTCAAAACCCTGATAAGGGCATCCTTCTGTGGGGCGATGATTTCCGTCGCACCGCCGAGTCCCAGAACGGTCGGCACCGGGAACAGTTCGTCAGGCAGGTTCATCGCGATCGTCGCCGCGCCGGGGCTGACGATACTCTTCTCGATATAGAGGTATCTGTGCTCGCGAACGAACTCGACGTCCGCCAACAGGGAATCCAGGCAAATGAAGCTCTCGTTCGGCGCACGCTCAGCATTTACGCGGCGAACCAGCTTGCTGATTTCCGCATCCGGAACGTCCTTCAGCAGGGCCCGTCCCGCGGTGGAGGTCAACAAGGGCCGGCGCTGCCCCGGCGTAAGATGGAGCCGAAGCGAGGTGGTCGCCTGCGCGACCTGGATGTACTGCGCTTCCAGCTTGTTGCGAATGGCCATGTAGGCCGCATGGCCTGATCTGGCGTTAACCTTGCGGACTAGTGACGACAACCGGTCTTCGCCATGCAACTGGTCCAGCACCCACGAGCCCAGGAAGCGCACCCGACTGGTGGGGACAAAGGTGCGGTCCCGATTGTTGTAGGCGAGGTAGCCGAGAGCATTGAGGCTCCGCATGATTTCCGAAGTGCTGGACTGGGGGTAATCGAGGGCGCGGGCCACCTGGGCAATATTGGCTGGCCCCTGGTGATCGTCGAAGAATTCGAGGATCTGCATCGTGCGGCCAGTCGATTTGACGACGCTTGAGGGGAGCGGCTCCCACCTGACTGACCTTTCCACGTCGCAGGTGCTGATCGTTTCCAGATCGACCTCGCCAGGCTGGTCGGCATGGTCCGCAATGGACGACGGGCTTCCCATGGCTCCGATTTCCACCTTTAGCTCCTCTCGCGTCTAGATCGCGCTATTCTCCCGCGGCTGCCGGCTGCGATTTTTGCAGTCTCTGGCGAGATTCGCGCCACGGCGATGGCGTAACGGATATGTGATGGCGCGTCAAAGCAATTGTTCTAAACGTGAAAAGCAAATGGCCGCCCGGCCTCGGCGAGTGCCGAGGCCGGGCGGCCGTGCCGAAAGCCTGCTTCCAGGTTAAACCATCGCCAGGCCACCGTTGACGCTGAGCGTCTGGCCGGTGATGTAGTCGGACTCGCCGCTGGCGAAGAACAGGACCGCCATGGCGACTTCCTCTGGCTCGCCAACGCGGCGCATCGGATTGATCTTGGCGAGGTTCTCGCGAACTGTTTCGGTCTGCGCATAGTACAGCGCGGTCCGCGTCGGCCCGGGGGCAATACAATTCACGTTCACGCTGTGACGGGCGACTTCGCGCGCCAAGGTCTTGGTGAAGGCAATGATGCCGCCCTTCGCGCCGGAGTAGACCGCTTCGCTGGGGCTGCCGATGCGGCCCGCGTCGCTAGCGATGTTGACGATCTTGCCCTTGCCCTTGGCGACCATGCCGGGGGTGAACAGGTGGCACAGGTGAACCGGACCGGTGTAGTTGATCGCGATCACACGGTCCCAGGTCTCGGGCTTGCTGTCCAGGAACTTCTCCATGAGGTCCCAACCGGCCGAGTTGATCAGGATGTCGACGGTGCCGACGCTCGCCAGGACGCTGGCGCCGAAAGCTTCGATGCTGGCGCGCTCGGTGAGGTTGACCTTATGGAACTCGGCTGTGCCACCGGCAGCCTTGATTTCGCTGACAGCAGCCTCGCCCCCTTCTTCGTTCATGTCGGCGATGACGACGTGCGCACCCTGTGCGGCCGCCATGACCGCGATTGCCTTGCCAATGCCTGCAGCGGCACCGGTCACAACCATCGACTTGCCTTCAAATCTGCCCGTCATAATTGGACACCTTCTGTCTGAGTTTCACGAAAACGATTAAATCTTGCAGGTCTGGTCGAAAACCGGCGCGCGCTTTTCGCGGTGCGAGGCCACGCCTTCCTGTACTTCGGGACCGGTGAGCCCGAGCATCTCGTAAGCCACCGAGGCATCGAACGACGGACCGGCCATGCGGAACCAGTTGTTGAGCGCGTTCTTGGTCCAGCGGATTGCGCTGGGCGCCCCCTGCGAGAGGCGGGTAGCGACCTCGAGGGCCTTGCTGTCGAGATCCTCGTCGTCGACCGTCAGCGAAACGAGGCCGATCCGCTCCGCTTCCTCGCCCGAAACGGAATCGCAGGTAAGAAGGTAGTACTTCGCCTTGGCCATGCCGCAGAGCAGCGGCCAGATGATCACCGAATGGTCCCCCGCGGCCACGCCGAGGCGGGTGTGACCATCTATGATGCGCGCGTTCTTCGAGGCGATCGAAACGTCGGAGAGCAGACCGCAAACCAGGCCAGCACCCACCGCGGGCCCGCGCATGGCGCTGATGATCGGCTTCGAGCAGTTGATGATGTTGTAGACCAGGCTGCGGGTCTCCTTCCAGATCTGGTTCCGGAAGTGGTAATCGGTCATCGAGCGCTCGACGATTGCGAAGTCGCCACCCGCAGAAAACGCCTTCTTGCCGCCGCTGAGAATGACCGCTGAAATCTCCTCGTCATCATCGATATCGCGCCAAATCGTGACGAGTTCGGCATGCATCTTCGCGCAGACCGGGGTCAGCTTCTCCGGATCGCCCATGGTGATGCGCAGGACGCGCGGCGCCGGGAAGTCGAACAGAAGTTTCTCGTAATTCTTGAGGTAGGCGGACATTTGACCTCCGAACGAATGACGGATGTGCCGGCTGGGCGCGCGACAAGAGGCCGGCAGCCACCGGTGCGCAACACGACGTGACCGGCAAATAGCCAAACCGCCGCTCACTGCCATTCGGAAATCGAGAATGCGCCCATATACCGTGTACGTGGAAGATTTCTGGCCGGAACGCCGTCGCATTGAAAGCGGACGGCGATATTCGCAAAAGCCGGAAGGATACGTGGGGTTCAGCGGCAACGTAGGTTGCGGCGGGGCACAAGCCACATCCGTCACGCTAGGCGCGACCGACAATTCGAAAGGGTAACCGACATGTCCGATGGCACAGTCAAGAGCCTGAGCGTGCGTTCAGCTCCGATCGCCGCCAACGACAGCGCCTCGCTGTGGGATTTCGGCGGCGGCGTTGCCTGCTTCGAAGTCCACACCAAGATGAATGCGCTCAACGTTGCAGCGCTCGACCTGCTCGAGCAGACAATCGGCCTTGCCGGCACGGCATTCGACGCGCTGGTGATTGGCAACGACGATCCCAAGTCGTTTTCGGCAGGCGCCGACCTCGCTTACAACTACGCCATGGTGAGCAAGGGCGACTGGACTGCCCTCGCCGCCTATTTCAAGCATGGGCAGGGTCTCTACCAGACGCTCGCCGCCACACCGGTTCCGGTGGTTGCGGCCGCGCATGGCTTCGCGCTTGGCGGCGGGTGCGAAATCATGCTCCATTCGCACGCCGTGGTGGCGCATAGCGGGCTGCGGGCGGGTCTCCCCGAGATCAAGGTGGGCCTGATCCCGGGCTGGGGCGGCTGTACGCAACTACTGCTTCGCTGGGTTGAGCGCGCCGGGCCGGAAGAAGGGCTGGCGCGGTCTCTCGCGGTGCTCCAGGCAGGGGCGATTGCCAGCTCGGCTGCCGAGGTGGAGGCGATGGGGCTGCTCCGTCCCGGGACGCAGGTGGTCGCGGACCGCGCCGACCTGCTACCGGCCGCGGTCCAGAAGGCCAAGGCCATGCTCGCCGAAGGCTTCTCGCCGCCTGGGCAGCCACAGCTGACCTACCTCGGACGCGCAGCCTATGAGCGGCATCTGCAACAGGTGAACGACGACGTAGCAAAGGGCATGCTTGACGAAGCAAGCGCGGTCGTCATGCGCGAAATTGTCGGGGTGCTGACCGGCTTCCCCGAGGTGGTGGACCCCGGCGTCCGCCCGATCACGGTTTCGCTTGCCGGTGAACTGGCCAGCGCGGGTCGATTGATCCGCACCGAAGCTGCCCTAGCAGCGATCAAGAAGCTGATCGGGGTCTGATCGCCTTCATGTAAGGGTTGCTGAACCTGCGCGCCTGCCCTGGCGCGAATTGAATAGGGCCACTTGCAGGGATTGCACCAGATGACCACCGAACAAGACCTCAGCGCCGAAGCAGCCCGGCCCTCGGCTGACCGCATGGCAAGCCGGCAGATCGCGCTGGCGGATTCCCTGTTTCACGACAAGGTAGTCCTCGTGTCGGGAGGGGCGACCGGGATCGGGCGGGCCGCCGTTTGGATACTGGCCCGTCTCGGCGCAAAGGTGGTCACTTGCGGACGTTCGCAGGAAAAGCTCGATGTGCTGAGCGCGGAACTTGCCGATCACGGGTTGTCGGTGATCACCGTCCAGACCGACATCCGTCAGCCGGACAGCGTGGCGGCGCTGTTCGAGCTGGTTCACTATCGCTACGGCAGGTTGGACTTCCTGATCAACAACGCCGGCGGCCAGTTCCCGAAATCCGCGATCGACCTCACGCCGAACGGCTTCCGCGCGGTGGTCGAGAACAACTTGTTCGGCACCTGGTGGATGATGCAGACCGCGGCGCGATACTGGCGGGATACGGGCACCCCGGGATCGATCGTCAACGTAGTGGTCGTCGTCGAGCGCGGAATTCTCGGCGCGGCGCATACGGCTGCAGCGCGCGCGGGCGTCATTGCCCTGTCGAAGACGGTCTCGGTCGAATGGGCTCCGTTCAATATCCGGGTGAATTGCGTGGCCCCGGGGGTCATCTTCACCGAAGGGATGGCCGGCTATCCCGAGCACGCCAAGAAAACCTTCGCCCGCGCCAATCCCATGCTTCGCCTGGGCGATCCTTGGGAAATCGCGGAATCCATCCTGTTCATGGGATCGGACGCCAGCAAGTTCACGACGGGCGAAATCTTGCGGGTGGACGGAGGCGGCCAGATCTGGGGCGAGCAGTGGACTCAGGGCAAGCCCGAGTACTTCATGGAATAGGCACCAACACGGTGCCCAGCACAGCTGCACCGGCGACCGGCTTAGCTGTGCGGTATTTGAGCCTTGCCGGGCAGGCGCCTTGCCCGCCCGGCTCGCCGGTCACAGGATGATGCTGACCTTGCCGTGCGGCTGAAGGCTGTCCATCCCCAGTTGCACCCGCTTGGCGCGAATCCGGGTTTCTCCATTCAGCTCGACCAGCCAATAATGGGCATAACCGATATAGGTGTCGGTGAAATTGTGCTTGGATCGATAGGTCGTGAAGCTGCAGGCAACATGGACTCCACGCTCCTCGACGCCCAGGATCCTGACATTGTGGACCGCCCGCACCGTGGTCGAATGTGGCCACTCGGCGTGAGCCGACGGCTTGTCGAGCCGCGTGACGCGATGCTGCAACCGGCGGTAATCGTCGGCAATGTAGAACAGAGTGGTGTCGGGGCGTGTTTCCAACCCAACGCCCATCGTCGGAACTTCATAAACGGAGTCCGTCGTGAACAGCTCCAGCCATTCGTCCAGCCGCCACTCATCCAGCAGTGCCGCTTCCCGATAGAGGAAATCCTCGTATTCGGCGCGCGTACGCGGCTGCACCGTCGCGCGGGCTTCAGCCAAATCGTTCACAGCCATCATTCTCCCTCCATCCGGCGGGCCCATTCACGCCAGAATGTCCGCATTTGTGCCTCATCATCCCCGCGCGGAGGCCCTTCCCGCAGCATGCCGCGCGAAATATCGTTCCACGGAGCGAGCTTCACCGCGCCGTAGCCGCGCTGAGCCGATTCCAGCGCTTCGACATCGTCGGGCGAGGCAAAGCCGCCCGGCCCAAGAAACTCGAGGAAATTGTTGAGGCGGCGATGTCGCACCTCGGGATCCTCGCCGACCGGCGCGAGAGCCCAGGCGCGGACCAGCATCAGGTCCGGCGCAACCGGGTAGAAGGTGCGAACGGTGATCGCCATGATGTCGTTGACGACCAGATTGGGCCAGATGTTCATGTTGCGGTCACGGTCGGCGATCAGCTGCGCCCGCTCCGGTCCGACCCGATCGGTGAGCTCGGCTACCATACGCTGCTCGTCGGCCTTGCCCTTCTCGCCCCAAGTGTGAATGGACCGAGCGACGGGACGCCCCCAAGGGGCTTTCGCCTGGGTAGTCGCATGCCCATTACCCAGGTCGATCGCCGTCTGGACTTCTTCCAGCGCCTTGAAATCGACCTTGTCCACCCCACCCAGTTCATCGACCAGATATTCGAAATAAGTCGAATGGGTTTCAGCGGCGTGGAAGCCGTCGTAGCTGTTCTCGACCAGCAGCTTCCAGTTCGCACGGATGCTGTATTCATGAGTACCGCTGACGATTTCCATGCCGTTGGGCGACTGGTCCGCAACGAGATCGAGAATGTCGGCGGCGCCGGCGAGATACTCGCGCAGCGGAACCACATCGGCGTTATAGCTGATGAAGAAGAAATCACGGTACGACTCGAGCCGAGGTACCCGCGGCAGGTCTACGGATCCATCGACGTCGAACGCATCAGGATAGGTGCCGGGGCGGCTCTTCGTCGCGAACTTGCCGTTATTGTTGAACGCCCATCCATGATAAAAACATTTGAAGCTGATCGCATTTCCGCACGGCTCGCGGACGACTTGAGCGCCGCGATGCGGGCACACGTTCAGGAACGCCTGATATTCGCCTTTGCGATTGCGGTTGAAGATCAGTTCGCGGCCACCGACGAACCGCGTCAGGTAGTCGTTTGGGTTCTTTAGCTCCGAGGCATGGCCGAGATAAAGCCAGACCTGGTCGAAGATCCGCTCCTTTTCGCGGGCGAGCACTTCGTCGCTGGTGAACGCCTCGCGATTGACCTTGAACGTGCCGGCCTTGCGGTCTTCCCGCACCCAGCGCCCCACATTGCTGCCGGGCTTCAAAAGCGTTGCCATGCAAAATCTCCCATTTGCGCCTCGTGCGTAGCCAAATTTTGCCGGCTTGGCGATTCGAGTGCGCCACACAGATCACATTAGTACACCCGTTTCATCTCAGCCAGCCCAAAAGAGCGAGAGGAGCGCCCATTGGGCCCGGGAGACGATCTTGTTCGCAGTGGCTCGCGCCAGTTGGCCGTAAGCAACGAGCCGAATCATGCAACAAAAGGTTCGGGCACGCCAAGCTCAACGGATATGTGGCATTTCCCTATGGGCGATTGGACTGTCGGGCGAGAATTTCGTAGCTTTGCGATCCAGTGAACGGCAAACGAGGCACCTCGGCGACGGGCCACGCGCCGGCGACCGTGGTTGTTCGGGGATCCGTTCGTTACGGCGGGAGGGGAAGCGGACTCACCGGTCAGGTGCGTCGCTACACACGTCGGCTGAATTAAAACGCTATGGTAAAATCCGCCAGATTGCGCCTTGCCGGCTGTTGCGGAGTGTGATCAACCCATTCGACATAAGACCAGGAGAACGATGCATGACCGGCCGCCTAGAGGGAAAAGTCGCGATAGTCACCGGCGGTGCCGGCGGCATGGGCAGGGCCTATGCCATGCATCTGGCGGGCCTTGGCGCCGACATTGCGATTTTCGATAAGGACCTCAACGTCGGCAAGCGCAACGGTGAGTATTCCGGCGAAAGCGTTGCCCAGGAGATCCGGGATCTTGGCCGGCGGGTCGTCGCGATCGAGGCCGACCTGTCCAATCGCGCCGCGGCCACTGCCGCCGTCCAACAGGCTACAGCCGATCTGGGGAAACTCGACATTCTCGTCAACAATGCCGGCGGTTCGTTCACCCCGGCGGATCGCAGCTTCGCCACGATCGTACCGGACGAAGATATCCAGGTAATGATCGGCGCGAATTTCCTGAGTGCCCTCTATTGCTGCCAGGCCGCGGCGCCGTTGATCACCAAGCCCGGTGGATCGATCATCAATGTGGTGACCTTCGGCGTCTTCGGAGGCGATGCCTCCGGACAGGGCGCGGTCTATTCCGCAGCCAAGGCGGCGCTGCACACCTACACGCGCAGTCTAGCGGTGGAGCTCGGACCTCAGGGGGTGCGGGCAAACTGCATCGCTCCCGGCATGATCCTGACCCCTCGCGTGGCCGCGGCCGCGCAGGGTCGCCAGCTGGGTACGCCGGAGCAGGTGAAGTCCATCCCGCTGCGTCGCTTCGGCCAGGCCGACGATATGGTCGGCGCATGCGAATTCCTAGCCAGCGACATGTCCAAGTACATCACGGGCGAGTGCATCTGCGTTACGGGCGGGATGGGACTTATCGTGATCTGAACCGCATTCCTCCGGCAATCGGAGGAGCCGAACTCGAGGGTGCAGGAATGGCTTCGCAATATGACCTGATCGACGTTGAACGCCGGGACGGCTTTGCCTTGGTCGCGTTCAACCGGCCTGAGCGCAAGAACGCGCTGGTTCCCCAGCTGCTGTCCGAATTTGATGCCGCAATGAAGGAGCTCGACGAGGATCCCGCTGTCAAGGTGGTAGTCCTCACGGGCCGGGGAGAGACCTTCTGCGTCGGTCTTGACGTTGCAGTGCTACAGGAGGTGGGCCCGGAACCCTTCCTGCCCTTCAACCCAGCTAGGACCATAACCGATTGGAACGGCCCGGTCATCGCCGCGATCAATGGTCTCGCGGTCACCGGAGGGTTCGAGATCACCGTGTCGTGCGACATCATTCTCGCCTCGGACAAAGCCGCCTTCGTCGATACGCATTCGCGCGTCGGCCTGTTGCCTGGCTGGGGGCTTGCGGTTCGGCTGCAAAGGGCGATCGGCATTTACCGGGCGAAGGAACTGGAACTGACCGGAAGACGCCTGCCCGCGGCGGAAGCGGCCGATTGGGGGCTGGTCAACCGGGTGGTTCCGGCAGACGAACTGCTGCAGGTTGCAAGCGACATGGCCCAGACGATCGCTATCGGCACCACGGCTCCGAGCGCGACGAAGTCGATGGTCGACAAGGTCAGCATGGTACCGATGGCCGAGGGCCTGGTGCTCGAGCATCAACTCGGCCTGGAATACCAGAAAGCGCATGGACGAGCCCTGTCCTTCGCCCACGTCGGTACTTCGAAAAAGCAGTCGGGCTAGCCTCGGCAATCGCCTGTCATCTGCGGACGATGCGGAGGCACCCCCGGGGACTGCGCTCAGTACAGTTGCTTGAGCAGC
>Ga0207667_10001656_pt1 | contig 28065 bp, 18 predicted proteins | sample KBSCornC52_FD_184301 | JGI IMG/M metagenome (GOLD analysis project Ga0207667, IMG submission 184301) | Corn rhizosphere microbial communities from Kellogg Biological Station, Michigan, USA - KBS Corn C5-2 (SPAdes) (version 2) | ecosystem: Host-associated > Plants > Roots > Rhizosphere > Soil ...
CCATTGGAGTGAGCGGTGACGGCGATACCGCCTCGATCGGGATGGGACAGTTCGTTCACCTGCTTCGGCGCAATGTACCGATGATTTACATCATCGAAGACAACGGTGTTTACGGGTTGACCAAAGGCCAGTTCTCCGCGACCGCAGACATTGGATCGAAACTGAAGACTGGCGTGGTGAATGATCTCCCAGCCATCGATATCTGCGCACTCGCGATCCAGATGGGCGCGACCTTTGTAGGACGCTCGTTTTCGGGAGATAAGCGACAGCTTTCGGCAATGCTGAAGGCGGCCCTTTCGCATCAGGGAACGGTGTTGCTGGACGTGATCTCCCCATGCGTGACGTTCAACGATCACGAGGGTTCTACCAAGAGCTATAAGTACATGCAGGAGCACGAAGAAGCCGTAAGCGAAGTAGGTTTCGTGCCCTACTTCGAAGATATCGCCGTCGACTATGACGCCAATACCACGATCGATGTCCGTCTGCATGATGGTTCGCATCTCCGGCTGCGCAAGTTGCACGAGGACTACGACCCGACCGACAAGGTACACGCAGTCAAGATGCTGACCGAATCGCATGACAAGGGCGAGGTACTGACTGGCGTCTTTTATGTCGACACCCAGAAGCCGGATTTCACCACTTTGCTGAATATGGTGGAGGAGCCTCTTGCTACCCTGCCTTCGGAGAGGACCCGCCCGGGCCGTGACGTGCTGAGCCAGCTGATGGGGGCGCACCTGTAGGAGATTCGGACGGCCGTCAGGGCTGGCTTCCTGGTTTCGAACGAGAAGATGGCAGCCGGACACGTTCTTTGCAGCTTTCTTCACTGTCCGGTGTGCCCTTCCGTGGTGCCGGTTGGCACCGGTGAAGTAGCACTGCCGCTGTCTTCGTGCCACAACTTGTCCGACCATGTTCGCTGACATGACCGCGAGTGCCCAGTCGCAGGAACTCGGAACATCATTTCTGTGATATCGCCCCCTGAAGGGGGCCGGCTGCCAGTCAGCAAGCCATATCCCAAGCGGTAACGGAATGAGTGAATTGGGCCAACCAATTCACCTCCAAAGGCCGAATACCGGTAGTCTTTAGGGTGATCGCCTTTGACAGCAGTGATGTGTAGGTACTACCTTTGATTCACACGTCGCAAGGCTACTCTTCCAGGCATCCACAAGCCCATTTTGTTTGGCTTTTCCGGAAAGCGTTTACCCGGAGATCTTTGATTGTCTGCCGATGGCTGTGACGTTACAGCATGGAGGCACTGAATTGATCAGCAAAAAGGCTTTATCATCTCTGGCGGCTCTGCCGTTGCTCGCCGGAATCGCTTTTGGGCAAGCGGCTAATTCCGCAGACGTAACCGGCACGGTAACGGACTTGACGGGGGCAGTCGTACCCGGTGTCACGGTTACGGTAGTCGATACAGACAAAGGTGTCACTCATACCTATCAGACCAATGGGGCGGGCCTGTATGACACTGGCCCCTTGGTCCCGGATGACAACTACACCGTCACCTTTTCGAGGGATGGATTTGCAACATCGCAGCGCGGCCCGATGGTCCTGCACGTAGGACGCTTGGGACTTGATGTGCAGATGGGCGTGGCGCAGGCGTCACAGCAGGTGCAGGTTACGTCGGATGCGCCGCTGATGCAGACGGCGTCCGCTGAGCTTTCAACAACACTGCCGCAGGAGACACTGCAGGAGTTGCCGCAGACGGGATCTCCGGACTGGCAGCAGAACATTATCCTGCTACCCGGCACACAGGGCAACTCGGGGAACGCGCCCAACCCAGGGATGGGCGGCGTGTCGGCGAACGGCAGCATGCCGTATTCAAGCTCCCTGCTCGATGGTGGCATGCAGAATTCCCCTCAGGCCGACAACGTGATCATTATCCCGGTGTTCGACGCAATCGCCGAGGTAAAGATCAGCGACTCGCTGTTTTCGGCGCAGTATCCGACCGGCGGCATCATGTACAACCAGATCACCAAGGGCGGCACAAACAAGATCCACGGTATGGCGACGGAATACCTGAGGAACACGGCATTCAACGCATACAGTTATGCGTTTCCCTCGTCAAATAAGCCCTTTAAGCCAATCACCCATTTCAATGACTTCGGTTTCAACCTGGGCGGCCCGGTCATTAAGAACCGCGTCTTCTTGTTCTTTGATTGGGATCATGCCATTAGTCACGGACTCGGAGCACCCGGATTTATCTCCGTTCCAACCAACGCGATGCGCAATGGCGACTTCACTGGACTTGCGACGATCTATGACCCCACAACGCAGGTAGTTTCAAACGGCATTGTCAGCCGTAAATCGTTTGCGAGCGAGTATGGAAACGGCAATAAGATCCCGCAGAACCTGATCAGTAGCGTTGCGCAGAATATTCAGGCTTATTACCCCGCGCCCAATATTGCAGGCGTGACGGTCAACAACTACACCTACCAGCTCCCTTCGAGCTCTACCGTTCAAAAATACTTTGGGCGCATCGATGCAGACGTGACGAAGAACAACCGAGTCACAGGCTCGGCGGCAGAGAGTCTGAACCACTCGCTCTCCAACAGCCCGGTATGCCCGGTCAACTGTTACGCGAACGCCACATCTAACGTGACATCGCAGCTTTCGGATTACTGGACGATCAGCACGAGTACGCTGAATGAGGCGCGCTTCGCCTTTTATGCGGAGTACGACAATCAGTCATATGACACCCTCAACAAGGGATATCCGGCGAAGCTCGGTCTGCAGTTTGCTAAAGCTGACGTATTCCCGTCCATCGGTATCTCCAATATTTATGGACTTGGACCTGGCGTCCTGTTTATCGACAAGGAAAACCTGTTCGATATTTCGGACACGGTGACCCTGATCCGCGGGGCCCATTCCATTCATGTGGGAGGCCAGATTGTTCCCGAGCGGGTAGATGCTAATCCGTACAGCGGAACAAGCTCTGCCAACCTTAACTTCACAGGTGGATACACGGCATCGAGCAACGGAACATCGTCCACTACCGGTTCAGCGTATGCAGATTTTCTGCTGGGTTATGCCCAGCGCTGGTCCGCAAACGTATATCCGGAGTACGGTGGCCGGCTGAAGAGTGGGTCGGGGTTCTTCCAGGACGACTGGAAGTTTACGCCGAAGCTCACGCTGAACCTCGGCCTGCGCTATGAGGCGAGAACTGGCTGGTCTGAAGTTCACGGCAACATGCGCCTCTTTGACCCGACTTTGATGAACCCGGCAACGAATACACCGGGCGCGATGTGGTATGCGAGTACTCACACCAACGGCCGTAAAGCTGCTGAAGCGCCGCGGTACAACAACTGGTATCCGCGAGTTGGCTTCGCGTACCAGGTTTATCCGACGACCACACTGCGCGGTGGGTTCGGTATCTATGCCTACCAGTGGAACGCCAACTGGGACAACCCTGGAATCGGGCAAGCTGGCGGCGCCAGCGGCAACGAGTCCGATGCCACCAATAACGTCTACCCTGTCGTGACGTTGAATGACAGCGGCAATACAAACTTCCAGGGAGCGAAGGGCACTGCGATCAATGCTCGTTATCAAAACGCTCCAACGGCTCCGGATGCCTATAACGGTCAAAGCGTAGGGTTCCAGCAGTATCACTCTGCGATTCCGGTGGTAAAGGAGTGGAACCTCGATCTTCAGCAGCAGATCAGCAATAACATGGTCTTCGAGCTGGCATACGTGGGAAGCCACGGAAGCAGCCTGCCATTCGTCATCGACCTCAACCAAGTGCCGGAGAATCGGCTGAGCCCAACCGATAATCCCGGCTCTCGTCCTTTCCCTCAATACCAGGGCATCACCGGTTTTACTCCGCAGTCCGTTTCCAACTACAACGCCATGGAAGCTACTGTGGCTCGGCGCATGAGCCATGGGTTGGAATTCAACGCAAACTACACATGGTCACACTTCCTTGACACGCAGGACTCTTCAGGGTGGAACTCATTGCAAGGGACTCAGGCCTACCAGAGGTCCTATGACCCGCTTGCGAACTATGGTGCGTCGAACTTTGACGTGCGCAATGCGTTCAAAGCACAGGCGGTTTATCAGCTGCCCTTTGGCAGGAACAAAATGTGGCTTAATAAGAGCCATGTAGCCGATGAAGTGATCGGTGGATGGACGGCCTCTGCGACGTACATTGGTCAAGGTGGTCATCCGTTCACTCCGACGATGTCAGTCAACAACAGCTACGCTCAGGCCGGCAGCTGGTATCCAAACCGGGTCGGAAGCCCCATTCTTGCGAACCGCGGCATTAATGGCTGGTTCAACACAGCTGCGTTTGTGGCTCCTGCTGCTGGCACCTTCGGAAACACGCGGAGAAACAGTGTCTATGGGCCCGGGCTGCAGGAGATGAATGCGGCGGTTCACAAGCGGTTCCCGATTAAGGGAGATCGTATCGGCTTTGACTTCGGGGCCAACGCAACCAACGTGCTGAATCACCCATCGTTCGGACAACCGGATTCGACCATCGGACCCGGACATACGGCGACGATCCGGTCTCTGACGGTCGGCGGCCGTACGATGGAGTTTGTCGGCAAGATCATCTTCTGAAGTTAGTAAGTAGCTCGATAAGAATTATTTGTTATGGGGGCTGCCCGGTGCAGCCCCCATTTTTATGTCTACTATTGTCCACAGGGGCTCACGTTTTGTAGGTGCTCCCAGGAGGTTGCGGCAGTTATCCTCCAAATGGTTGCGAGCTCGGTATCGTGCACACATCTGAGTTGGGTGACCAAGTGGGATTTTAAGGATCGGATCGAACTTCCAGAGTTGGTCACACGCATCACCAGGGGAGATAGGGCTCATCAGCCGCTCGAGCGGGGCGTCCAATCCGACAAACGAAGTGCGAACATCGGCACCGCAATAGGCACTTGGATGCAAAGGCGATTTTCCCTCATGAGGTCGACATCGACAACAAAAGCGGCATTCATCTGGTAGACTCAATGTTGTCGTTGCGGCGGCGGTTCTGTGTCTTTGGCGTCTGTTTGGTGCCTATATATAGAAGGCCAGAAACGAGTCCACGCGGCGTTGGAAGCGAGCGAAAATAGTGAAGTCTGCGAAGCGCTTGATTCTATGTTGCACACCACTAAAGTGTTCAAAGCACTCGTGGGGACGTAGCTCAGTTGGTTAGAGCGCTGCCCTGTCACGGCAGAGGTCGCGGGTTCGAGCCCCGTCGTCCCCGCCATAAATACCAGAATCCAGGTCGTTTATGGTAGTGATCTTCTCTTTTGTACCCCTTCCGAGGGTGCTGAAGGGTGCTGAAGGATCCTGGCCAAAAAGGCCGTTGAAAGCAAGGACCTGAGCATCTCTCTTTTCCTGACTGACAGCCTGCTGATAAATCTCCAGAGTCAGCCGTGGATTGGCATGACGCAGGAGTTCCTGTGCGGTCTTCACGTCGACGCCGAGCTGTCGAAGGGTAGTTGCCAGCCCGTGCCGAAATGAGTGCCAGCCGATCCGTTTGTTGATGCCCAGTTCCTTCAGCGCCGGACGGATGTGGCGCTTCAGGATCATGTCCGGCGCGATGGGCTGTGCGCCGTTCTTGGCGACTGAAGGAAAGAGGTAGTCGTCATCAGTGCTGTAGAGCGTGGTCTCCCTCCAGTTCTTCAATACGTCGACCACCAGGCCAGGAAGCGGCACCGGCTTGCGTGAAGCCTCTGTTTTGGTATCGCCCTCGATGTTGTGCCACACGGAACGGACGACGTCCGCCTGACCCAACTCGAAATCCAAATCCCGCCAACGGAGGCCTATAATTTCCCCTCGCCTCAGGCCGGTCGCACCCGCCAACGCAACCATGACCTGCTCGCGTGGCTGCAAGCTCTTGAGCAGGGCCTGGAACTCCTCTGCCGTGAGGATGTCCGGTGTGCCGAGCCTTTTGGCCGAGGTGCGGACCGCACTGATGGGGTTCCGCGCCGCCCACTCATATCGGATGGCATGAGCGAATAGTGCCGACATCAGGTTGCGGATCTTGGTCTTTGTTCCTGGGCTGGCGGGCTTGCCGTTGGCCTTCTTCAGCCCGCGAAGCCAGGCTTCGACTTCGACGGCCTTGATCGAAGAGAGGCTGTGCTTTCCCCACCTCGGGATGACGTGAAGTACGAGGTAATTCTCGTACCCTGCGATTGTGGATGGTGCCTTACGTGGAAGTTCCTCACGCCGGTAGTGCGCGATGAGTTGCTCCAGGTTGATGGGGGCAAAATCCATGCCCGCGTTGACGTCGACCCTGACCTGAGCAATGGCCCTCTCCGCGTCACGGCGCTTCGGAAACTCGATCACGGTGCCCACAATCTTCTTCCGGTAGGCCCGGTGACCGGTTTCGTCGTCGGCGTAGTAACGGTAGACCCAGACGTCGGGTTGGCTCTTTCGCTTCTGCAAGCTCAGGGAACCTCGTTGGTATCGTTGTGCTTTCATTCGGATCTTCTCCTGTGAAAGCGCACCGATGGCTCCCGTCGAGTCTACAACGGCGGCTGGTTGTGCTGGTGATACGTCGGTCATGCTGCGGCCTTCTGATTGGTCTTGGAGGCGAGCCACTGCTCCAACTGGTGTTCAAAGAAGCGCCAGAACTTGCGCTTGCCTTCACCAAGCGCATGGGCCGGCAGGTAGCCGATGCGGGCCCACCGTGTGACCGTCTTCACGTCGAGGCCCAGGTAGACCGCAGCCTCCTGGGGCGTCATTGGACGGGACGCTGACCGTGCTGTTGCTGACATGTATTTCTCCCTGACTTGGTTGGTATCGGCATGCCGATGGTTGAAGGTATCCTGTCCGATCCGCGGGTGCGATCGGGGGAACCGCTGAGTTGTGCTGGTTTTATTCCGTAGGCAGCGCCGAGCCAAAGTTTTCCGGTGGGGAATCCTTGTTCGACGCCGCCCAGGGAGACTCGGTGGCTATACTCCGGAAGCTTCACGTGCGTCCAGCCAGTTCTCCATCGCTGAAACGCCACTCTGCTCGTTGTACTGGGCGCCATAGATTTGGATCGTGGTCTGGACGTTCCGGTGCCAAAGCATCTTACTGAGCGGCAAGAAATCCTTCGGGTGTTCCTTCAGCCATTTGTATGCCACCGCATCACGAAAAAGATGGGGCGTGGTCTGCTTGCCGAGATACTTTAGCGACTTGTCACCGATGATCTTGTCTACGAAGTCAGCACGGATCGGATTGCCTGCGCGATTCAGGAATAGTGTTTCGACCCGTGGATTCTGGACAAGTGCAGGCCGGTACTTCTCAAGGTAGAGCTCAAGCGTAGGCACGAGTCGCTTAGGGAACAGGATGTGAACAGACAAGCCTGTCTTGGTCTCCGACGGTGCGAACCGAAGCTGCCAGAACGTCGCATCTGGATCCTTGGCTTCCTCATCGATCACCCACATGGGCTTGTCGATCACGCTGGTGGACTCAATCGGACCTTTGTATAGGTTGGGCTTGTCTCCCCCGATTCGGCACTCACGGAGGTTGCGCTGGCGCACCGGGAGGACCAACAGCCATTCGATGATGAACTGCTCGATCATGAGACGAGACGGATGAAGCGGGTGGGCGGTGTCGGATTTCTCCGCCGCTATCCTCTCAGCCTCAATGAGAGACGGGAGAGTTTCCAGGAGCTCGTACGGCAGAGTCTTCTTCGCCTTCCGCTTCTTGAGCTCAGAGATGTGCTCTAGTGTGATCGAATCCATGAGTTCCTTGAACCACGACAGGTCCAGGCCACTGAACTTCGGATGATGGAGGGCAACCGCGGAGATTCCCGCAAGCTTCATGTGCACAGTATTCCCCGACATCCCTCGCTCGTTAATCGCCCACTCGGCGTACGCCTCGAGTATTTCTCTAGTGATGAGCTCGGTCAGCGAAACTGGCTCCGCACCGAACACATTGATGGCAACGCCTGCTACTTGGGTAAGGGTGAGCCGCAAGCCCTTCGCAGTAACTGCACGAATGCGGCCCTTCTTAGGTCGCCCTGGCGCGAACTGAGCCTGCTTCCACTTAAGAACAGCCTCAATGTCAGTACGGAGGCCAACCGGGAGATCAGCCAGCGGAATCCCGTACTTGTCTTGCTTCCACACGGTGCGGGGAGGATTTGAAACCCAACCTGACTTCACCAGGAGGCGCCAGAAGTCATTTCGCTTCGCGGCCACGTTGTTGAACAGAACACCTTCCTTTGCCCGCGCAACCACCCAATTCTCCACGGCCTCTTCGGTGACGTCCGCCGGTGACGCAGTGGTTCGAGCGAAGAAACTGACGATGTCAAAGATCTTGCCCTTGGAAGCCACGCCCAGCAACTCCCGCCATGCATCGCTCACAGTTTCGTGAGGATCCCAGCCGCGGGCTCTTGCCTGCCGGAGCATCTTGCCCATCTGATAGATGTAGGTATGCACCGAATTCTTCTTGTATTTCCGGGACAGAAGGAAAGCCCGGAATCCTCGCCTGGCGAGTTCGATCTTATCCAGGGGGATAGCATCACCAGGTTCGTCGAGGTACATGCCTAGTACCGCACAGGTCGACCGCTTAATGGGAAGTGAGCGTGCCCCTTCCTGAGCGAGACGAGCCAGGAGGTCGCCGGTGGTAATGATCTTGTCCACACGCGGCGGAACGACGTCTGCCGAACAAAGAGGAAGAGGCGAAGCACTTGTAGTGCCATTGTGAAGTTCTGCGAGGTTCATTTATGCATCCTTGTAGGAAAGAAGTAGAAATATCTGCCTGAGAAAAGGCATAAAAAGCACGCCAAAGTCAGAAGCAGCGTGAAGACTGTTGTGGATTCAGCAGAAGGGTGAATTGGGAGGGCATAGCGTGAAGGTCGCGGCACCATCACACATGTTTTCGGAAGCAGGTTTGGCTGGACAGCGGAGAGGCTGATTGAGAACTAGACGTCAAAAACGACGCGGCGGACCCTTTCTCTTGCTAGAGGCAATGAAGGTCTCCAGGTCCTCTGAGAGGAATCTGGCTCGCCCGGGTAGATCCCGTGCGGTTAGTTGTCCAGAAGCGACCCTGTTTTGGATCGCGCGCGATGAGACTCCGAACAGCCTGGCTACATCCCCGATGGTGTACGTCGCATGGATTTGAAGCTGCTGTGCTGTGAGGATCTCAGTGAGGAGAGGGTACTTCTTTACAGCGGCTGGATCATTGCTCATTGGTTTTCCATTTCCACTGGCAGAGCCAGTGCTTCGGTGAAATGGACGTCCGTGTGGGTTCGCCTGAACATCACGGCGGAACACAACGGGCGCCTCTGAGCCTGTCTAGTATAGGAAATTCCGAGCCATCCTCCGGATTAGGCGGAATAATTGTGAGTGGTCGTGCAGAATGTTGAAGTTTGTAGCCACAGATGCCCGAAGCTCATTGCACCAAAAGACAGACCCCGCCCCAGAGAGCAGAGAGAGCAGCCCCTGGGACAGGGGGCCTAACAAGTATTGGTGTGCATTGACCTGCTGCTTTGCAGGTGTACTCAGTTCACTGGACGCACAGTGCATCAGCCGATCTAACACGGGGTATGCGAGGTTGCCATCCTCGCACGCATGGCGGGGTCAGACCATGCGGGCATTTCGGCATTAGCTCCCGGGGCGTTGCCGGGACCCCTGCGCGCTCAAGCCGCAGGAGCCGAACCGATCCCCGTACTGCTGTTCAGGGGGTTCGTGGGGTGGCCAGACCCGATTTTGGCTCCCGGATGGCGCCGGTCAGCTCAGACCGCCGTGTGAAGAGGCGGAGGAGAATCTGGTGATTGTGGACCCTTGCTACCCCCGTGCCGCGGTATCTGGCCACACTTCCGCTTGCACAGGTGTACTGCACGAGTCTCCTCTGATTTACCTCGGAGGCTCGTTTAGGACTGACTAGTATAGGAAAGCGACGGACAGATCCGGCACTAGACGTCAGCTACTGGACCCGGGGAGTAGTCCGCGGAACGTCGGTGGGGGCACAACCTTGCCGAACAGGCGTCTCCATATATATGCAAAGAGATAGTCTAATGCCGTCTCGATCAACCAAATCAGCATGGCGAGCATGATGATCTCGAGGGTGAAACCAAGCACATTCACTAGGATTGATCGCACGGTTTCTCTCCTATTGTTATGAAATGGTTTAACTTGAACGGGACCTGGCCATGTGAAGGCGTCGGTCGGCGAGGCCCGCGCTGATCGTTAGTGGTGGGCTTGGGTGGACGGGGCGGTTGAGCGGCCATGTATTCTCCATCAGTGGATACATTCCAAATAGAATGTTATTGAATGTATTGTGTTGTAGTAATGACCAACGAGACTCTTGAGGGCATCTCGAAGGCGTTGACAGACTGGCGGTTGAATCTGCCTCCGAGGCTCCGGCGACAGGACGTGACGATGCTTGCCCGGCTCCTTTACTTAGGGAGCAGGGAAGGAGGGGTAAGGCAGTCAGTGGCGGAGCGCGACCTCGGCATCAATCAGCCGCGCATGTCAAAGCCAAGGGAGCAACCAAAACTCTCCAACCCTACGTCTCCGACGGCCAGCACCGTCACCAGAGCAGGCTCCTTTTTCTGAAGCAGTAGTCAGTCGATCTCTAGGTAGCCGTGAATTGGCAAAGTAGCCTCCCCTGATGGAACCCGAGCTCCGTGCCGGACAGGGTAGGTGAGACGGTGCTCAGCAACGGCTTCAAGAATTCCTGGATGCTGAATGCGCTTCGACATCCATCTCTTGAGCCAATAGTTAGAGATTCTGACGGTAGAATCTTGAGGATTCTCTAACGGGAATAGATAATCAGGGCGTGAATCCTGCCCCAAGAGATAGCGCTTCAGATTCCGGACTAGTGCAACTCCATACACGAGTCGCGGAGAACCGTGAAGGAGCAAGAGATCCGAAGGAAGGTTTAAGAGTTCAAGTCCCTCACGCAGCTTCCTCATCCTGGGACTTGTACCTTCTCCAAATATGCTGTTGACTCGTTGTCCACGGCGGCTCTGAGAGAGCGCGTGTTGAAGCGACTCGACAGTCTCGTCACTGAACTGAAATGTCCCAAATCCCCTGGTGGCACCCAACAGTTTGTAACGGATTGCTTCCCCGGCAGTACCACCTAACTCTTCGCAAGGAATCTGGATCCGCGTGTATTGAGTGGGCTCTGTTCCGTATAGGGATGTCGTGCCAACGAATACCAAATCCGATGATCTTACAATCGGACGCCCTGCCATTGATGAGGCGATGATACTCTCCGAGTTTTTGTAGCGTCGGCGATAGGCACCAACTGCTTCTGGGCTTGCCGCCAGCATCGCCACGAGCTTTCCTCCCAAGAGATGTGTATAGGGAGGTACAGCTCCGCATATTGTGATGTCGGCAACAGCAACGCCCACGCGCTCAGCCTTGATGCGTCGTATCAATGATTGAATTGCTTGCCGATTGTCCGGATTTGCTAGGCGAACGCGTAACTCTTCACCGTTGACTACTCCACTAGAGTCGATTAAGACCGTCTTTGCTCGTAAGAGCAAAGACAAAATGCTCGCGCGCTTGCTCTTGTATAGCGGAGTCTCAGCTTGACTACGCCACCGTTCCTCCGATAGAGGAACCTGGCTTTGCTTGTGATCCTCTCCTGCGTCGACGAGTCTGAAATGCTTTTGCCTCTCTAATCCTGAATAGCTATTCAGCCATTCAAGAGCCTCAATCGTGGGCCTGTGAATATCTGAACGCCGAAGGGGGCTGACGGATCGATCAAACAGATCGTCAAGATACAACTCTTGCAGACCGTTCTCTACTAGCCTCAGCAGCCAAATGACGTCATCATTCGAAGCATTCTCTCTCAACTGCGCAACGCATCGGTCTGATGTCCAGCCGATCCACTCGTCGCGGATGCTAATCTGTACCGCGCTGCTACCAAGAGCAGCGATTCCAATAACGGGGTGGAGTGGCGCTGCCGCATCTCGTATTAGCAGCATGAGTGATCGCCCTGGAACGCTCTGGTATTTGTTGGCCCATGTCAGGCGGAAATACCTCCAGACTTCTGCGAGATCCAGTCCAGTATGCTCGCAAAGCGTGCCGGCTTCGGCAACTTGAATATAAGGACGGATGATCGAAGGCAATGTCGATACATCAGTAGCGCACGCACTCTTCAATGCGTTAGCGAGTTGTGATCCGTCCCGCATCAGCGAGAATATTGACACCCACTGACCCCGAAAGAGACGCCGCCTCTCCATGGAGCGAATGAACTCTTTGACGGGCTTTCGATCGAGATACCTGTCACGTTGAACATGCAACTGAAGACGAATCCGATCGCGATCTGGAGCTTCATCGATTGGTCTGGCGATCTGTATCGCGTTGTTGCGAACCCGGCACGCCCAGCCCTGATCAACGAGGTCCGTCAGTACGAGACAAAAAGCCTGAAGGCGTGCAGACGTGCGCTTGGCAGATGCGCACTCTTTTCTTAATTGGTCAATCGCCAAGAGTCGAGCTGGCAGTTCCTTATACGTGGGTACCGCGGAGAGGGACCGAACCATAAGCAAGGCTCGATCCCTCTCTGTCTGACTCCCAATATCGGCATCAATTGTGATCCATGCTTTTCGTTTTGTCATTGCAGAAAAGTAGCGACGATGTCGCTCCAGTAGCTAAGGAATTTGTCTGCCGATTTCCCAACCACGATCTCGGATCTCGCCGCGGCGAAGAGAAACAGTTCGATCTGTTGTCTCACTGTCCTGAGACGTGGGTCTGAATCATCGCATAGGGGCGCATACAGCTTCTTGTAAAAGGGATGGTCGGCATTGAGGGTCAACAGAATGTGCCCTCCTTGTCTCGCCGTCTTGAACATTTGCGTATTGTTGCGGTTCATGACCACCATCGAATACTTTACGGAATCTGAACCGCTGGGCTTTAGCAACAATTCGGGATGCTTGCGAGTGACCGCCTTAAATTCAGCTTCCACCTGAGTTGAAGATCGTTTCGGTAGCGGCGGCAAGTTCTTTTCTCGTACAGCCGCACGACTCTGTGACTCAGCGATTCGCGCGACCCCCTGCAGGCGTTCGTGAGCCTGACGCACACGGCGATTGAGGGTCTTTGCAGTAGCTTCGAGATCCGGCGTCAAAACCTGTGCAAGATTGTGAGTCGGATGAATCTGTTGCTTCGTGTGCGTGATGCCAAAGACTTCGTCTAGGCCAGGGTCGAACTGAAGTTCACACCGCCACCAATCGTCGTAGTTCTCACGACGCTTGTCGCCCATGAAAAACCAGCCGAAGTCGATCTCCCGATTCGATCGGACAATAGAGACGCCCGCGCCCTTGCTGATTCCGAGAGCCTGCTTCTCCTCGTTGGAGAGGCCGTGCCACTTATGGACTGGTAGTTCGGCGAAGCGCACCGTCACCCGCCCTGTGGCACTGCCTTTCCCATCTGGAAGAGGGATGTCAATGTCATATTCGAGCGGTTCCGCATAGAGAGCAGCTCCAGTCACTGATGAGCGCGCATCTACGCAGAGCGGATCGATTGGATCAACCGCTTGACCATTGATTTTAATGGTGACACCGTTCCAAATGAAGTGGCGGAATATCCGTCCCAGTGACGAGCGAAGTTTTGTTGCAATCGTGTTGGACTTTCTGTAATCGAGACGATCACAGCGCAGCCAGCGCACCACTGTGCCTGAGTGATAATCGTGGCCAACGGCTATTGAGGGTACGGCGGTTCGCTCCGAAATAGGTACGGTCACCGTTTTGCCCTGGGCGATCTCATCCAGATCCAGATAACACTTCCAACCCTGTCGCGGTGATTGCCAAGAGATCACCTGTAATAGGCGCGCCTGGCTGAGGGAGCTATTGGGCAGGCCCATGCCGTAGCGACCTAACCCTGATCTGTCGTTGAAGCGGCTCGTCCCCCCAAACCTGAGAGCCTGCCTTAAGGCTGCCGCCGTCATGCCGCAGCCGTTGTCAACGACTTCGATTGTCAATCCCCCGGACTGATCTCCTGGTTCGGGGACGACTGAGATCAGAATCTCGGTCGCCCCAGCCTGAAGGGAGTTGTCCACAACCTCGGATATGGCGCTGGCGGTGCCTTTGTAGCCGGAATCACGAGTAGCTTGAATAAACCGATCGACAGCAATAAGGTGGTCGTCGGGCGGGTTGGAACCATGTGCTTTTAACATTCGTTTAGAGTGCTCCTTCTTAATATCAAAGAAAAAGCCGCTGGGCGTCCAACGCCCAGCGGCAGATAACCTGTAAACCGGTTATTTAGTTTACAGCCGTTGTCGCCATGAATTCGGCCACTGCATTCTTCGCGTCAGCCATCGCCTCATCGGTGACTAAGGAGTTTAAGGCGTGCCGCAGCCGCTCCGACCACTTCTGACGTTCGGACTTATAGAACGTCTCTGCCTCGTCGCGGGATTCCAGTTCACGTTCCGAGAGGATGAAGAGGAGGACCTCAAGGGCCGCCTTCACATCGCTCGTAGAGTTCGAGTACAACTTGGAATAAAACGGATGCTCGGTGTTGATGACCACCTGCTTCTGATCCCCAAGACGACGCGGCCGATAGAACGGCCCCTCTTCAATCGCAGCAAAGATTACCTCCCACCGCGATTTAGAAGTTTCTTCTTTGATGTTGGCCTTCGCCTCATCAAACGACTCCCGGGTAGAACGCGAACGCTCTTCGGCCGCCTGGTTGAGGTTGCGTTCCGCCTCATCCAACTGGCCTTGACTCAGTGGTACCGTCGTGCCCTTGAACTTCTCCGTCTCGACCATCGCAGTGATGCTGGGCCGTGCAGACTCACCCGAATCCCGATTCTCCGAAGCCGCTTTCACCTCGTTTTGAAGTTCTTCGAACCGGTTGCGCATGTCGCGAACCAGATCGTTGAGGCTGCCGGCGTTCTTACCCTTGGCTTGCAACTTCTGCCACATCTCCTCTTCGATCACGATCTGCTGCTTCGCTGTGGTGATGCCAAAGAACTCGTCCAAGGCAGGATCGAAATCGATCTCAATCTTGATGTTGGCGTCGTAGTTCTGGAATTTGGTGAATGGTGGTGAAACGGTATCAATCTGCCGCCCGCCGCGGCAGATGAGAAGGCCGTTGTAGTCGCGCATGATCTCCCAACGCTTATTCCGCTTGTTAGGAACGTTGGGATCTGCAAGTTGGAACGTCGGCGGCAGGACCGACGCCTTAATAGTGATCGTACCTTCGCCGTGTTCGCCCGTGACCGTGAAGCTGTGGGTTTTCACCTGTTCCGCGCGCACCGGAGTTTCATCGAAGAAACGCCCGTGTTCCATCAAGAACAACGGGTCCACCGCCTGTGCGGTGATGCCGTTTATGATGATGCTCCGATCGGGCATCATGTACCGGTAGATCACACCAAACTGCTGCAGTAGTTTGCTCTGCAACGAAGTCGCTGTGATCCATCCCCCTTGTTTCCTCAGGCGATCCAGGTCTTCAAGGACAATGACAGTACCTGACTCCAGAGTTTTCAGGTCAATCTTGTCCTCGGCGACAACGAGCCACTTGGGCAAATCCGCCTTCCTCGGCGCCAGGAGTTTCTCAGTAAGCGCGATGTCATTCGCCGCCTCCGCGAGTTTCTCAAGGTCGACAGTGACAGCATGCCAATCGGCTCCAGGTGTCTTGGAATAGACGGTGTACTTCTTCGCCATAGACACGATCGAACTGGGAAGGCCATAACCGAAGCGACCGAAGCCGCGACGGTCATCCTCCCGATCAGTCCCACCCCACCGGACGGCGTAGCTAATCATCTCGGGAATGATCCCGTGGCCGTTGTCGATGATGGCGAGTTGGTCGGGTTTTGCCTGGGTGGTATTGTTTGCGGCGAAACCAAAGCGAATGGAGACTTTCGTAGCGGCAGCTTGCCAGGAATTATCCAGCAGTTCCGCAAGCGCCCACGCAGGGCTCTTGTAGCCGATATCGCGCATTCCCCGAAGAAATGCGTCGGCGAAGACTAACCCGAGACCGTTGCCCTGTGCCTTCTGCTTCTGGACATACTTCTGCTGCCGTTCAACCGTTTCAATAGTCATCGTTTTCATGTTCGTCTCTCCCTTTTGCATGACCCCATTTTTAGAGGTCAGCGAGATGACGCTCCGCTGATGACCCTGTGCGCACGGGAGCGGTTCGGACGCACAAGCCCTTCAAGGGGTGCATTGGCCCACGTTCATCAGCACGGCACACAGCGGGGCCGGGAGACTACATGGTTGAGTTGATCGAAGTCAGCGAAGGCCGGAAGGAGCGGCAAGCACAGAACCCGAACACAAACCATACAGACGAACGTCTGCAGGTGAGGCTCGCTCTGGCTCGGTTTCGACCTTTGCCTGGAGTCCCCATTCTTGGAGGACTAGTTAGGGCAAAACCCCGCCTGCACGAACGATTGTAACGTGAGTGCTGGCGAGTGTCAATATGTTGTGGTGGGCGGTGTGCGCACCACAGTGCGACCTCTGCTCTTTCGCTCCGGCGAGGGTTCGATTAGGGTGCTGAACGGTATTTTGGGGTGGTTTTGAGCGCTTTCCGAGCCATCGGCGCGCTGTAGATTCAATAGGTTGCAATACGGAATCTAGCTGTCACGGCAGAGGTCGCGGGTTCGAGCCCCGTCGTCCCCGCCATAAACCTAAGAAAACCACAGGTTTGCGGCCACGATTGTTGCACTAAGAAGGTGCAAGGGTGCTGAAGGGTGCTTACCTTCAGTAGCTTTCTGTTTTCGGAGCAGCATCATCTCGATGCCTCCCTCTTTTGCGCCGACACCGCTGCGTGTAGATGTCCATCGTTACTCGCGAGTTTGCGTGCGGGCGCAGTTCCTGTGCGACCTTTACGTCTATCCCGAGCGACGGAAGGTTAGGGTAAGGTGATCGGCTGGCATGCCGACACAGCCTAGCAACGAACTTCTTGCGAGCGTCCCACGGTCAATCCACTCAAGATGTTGAACCGGTTATACCTAGACACTTGCAATAACCCGCTTGGGCATACTCGGATCCAGGCCTAGTTCCGGCGATTAGACTCGCGAAGAGACGATGCCCTATCGAGGGGATCATCGGGTTGCTATCGCTTGTCGGGCAAAACAATGGACTAGTTGTGCGTTCTGGCTTTACAGTCGAGTAGAATCAGGCGAATCGGTTTCGATACAAGGATGATTCCGATCCAGGGCTCCTCAAAAGTGTTTTGCCAGAAGCCAATTCGGCGCATCGTCGTCCTAATCGTGCTCCTCATGGCGATTCTGGGGATGACGTTCGGAATCGCCTGTCACCATCACGACGACTGCTCCGCGGGGGCGTGTACGTTATGTCATCTGGTCATTGTGCCAATGGCGGCGGGCGTCCACGCGTGGTGGGTTCCGGTGCCCATAGGGACCGTAGCTGAAGCTATTTATTTGGACTCCATCGCCAGCTCAGTTCGACGCCTCCCGGCGCGAGCGCCTCCCGCATAGCCTCAGCAAGTCTCCGTGCCCCAGCGGCACATCCCATCACTGTATGTCTGTCGTGAAGAAGGCTGATTCCTATGCGTTTATTGCGTATATGCTTGCCCGTATTTCTGGCTTCAGCGCTGTTCCTTGAAGGCTCGGACGCTCAATCGCCGCCTGGTGCCAGCCAGTCGCTGCCGCCCCCAGCGCAAGCGCTGGCTAATCAATCAGGCGGAGTGAAGATTTCGCTGGATGACGCGATTCAGATGGCGCTTAAACATAATCACAATTTGCTGGCCGCGCGTACCGTAATTCAGCAAAACCAGGCGGCGGAGACCACAGCCAACCTACGCCCGAACCCGGTGCTTCTGGGTGACTCCCAGTTCCTGCCGATCTTTCAACCCGAGCAGTTCAACTCCGATTACCTCGACAATACGGCACAGTTCGATCTTGGCCTCAGCTATTTGTTTGAGCGCGGCCATAAGCGTCAACACCGCCTGCAGGCAGCCAAAGATGCCACTGCCGTAACCCGGTCTCAGGTGATGGATAACGAGCGCACCCTCAGCTTCAACGTGGCTTCGCTGTTTCTCAATGTTGAACTCGCAGAGTCAACCCTGGAATTGGCGAAGCAGGATCTTAAGAGCTTTCAGGACTCGGTGAATATTACCGAAGCGCGCTATAAAGCGGGCGACATCGGCGAAGACGACTTGCTGAAGATGAAGCTGCAACTGCTTCAGTTTCAGATGGACGTCTCGGCGGCCGGGCTCTCCAGGGTACAGGCCTTGTCCGATCTGAGGCAACTGCTCGGATATGAATCGGTAAGTCCAGACTACGACGTAGCCGGGTCGTTCGAGTATCAGGCGGTGAAAGGCAATCTGGACGATTTTCAGGCGAAGGCGTTGGCAAACAGACCGGACCTGCGGGCGGCGACGCTGGGAATCAACGCCGCAGATAGCCAGCTTGCCTTGCAGAAAGCTATCGCCAAGCGGGATGTCACAGGGCAAGTGAGCTACACGCACCTGGGCTATACCAACGACATTTCACTCTTCGGGCAAATTCAATTACCCATCTTCGACAGAAACCAGGGTGAGATCGCACGGGCCGGCTTCGCTGTTACGCAAGCGCAGGAGCAGCAGAGGTTTCAGACCGGACAGGTGCTGACGGATGTGAGGGACGCATTCGAGGGCCTGCGCGCCAATGACGAGATCGTCGGCCTGTACCGCTCGGGGTACCTCGACACGGCCCAGCAATCACTCAATATCACCGAATATGCATACAAACGCGGAGCAGCCACCCTGCTCGATTTTCTGGACGCGGAGCGCACCGAGCGAGCCACGCAACTGGGCTATCGCCAGGCGCTCGAATCGTACCTGCTCTCACTTGAACAGCTTCGCGAAGCCGTAGGAACCAGGAGCCTGCCATGAACATGCAACGCATCACTTTCCGCGCACCGCGGATTCAGAGTGCGATAGTGATCGCTTCCGTGCTTGCGCTCACCGCCTGCCGCTCCAAGGAGCAGGCGAGCCAGATGACCTCCTTCTCCGCCAATGCCGCCAAGTCCGCGACCCCGGAACTCTTCAATATTCCACAGGACCAAATGCAGCATGTACAGGTCGTCACCATTGAGCCAACGACGTTGAACCACACACTTCGGCTTACGGGCACTGTTGCGTACAACGCGTTCAACACCACGCCGGTGATCACTCAGGTTGGCGGACCGGTCAGCAGGATACTGGTAGTGCCGGGGCAGCACGTCAAGGCAGGCGAACCCATGCTCGACGTGAGCAGCCCCGATTACTCACAACTTCTAGACGCTTACTTGAAGGCGGCCGATGCCTCACGTTTGGCGGAGAAGAACTACAGCCGCGCGCAGGATCTCTATCAACACCATGCCATCGCGGAACGCGATCTGGAGCAGGCTGAATCGGACCGAACCCAGGCCCGGGCGGATCTGAATGCGGCGGAACAGGGCATGAAAATTCTCGGAATCAAGAATCCTCAGGACCTTGCGAAGGCCCCGTCGTCCGCGCTCATCCCGGTGCTTGCTCCCATCAGCGGTGAGGTCGTCGAGCGTCTCGTCCAGCCAGGCCAGGTGGTGCAGGCCGGCCAAACCCAGGCCTTTACGATTACCGATTTGAGCACCGTATGGGTACTTGCCAACGTGTATCAGACGGACCTTGCGTATGTCCGCGACGGGGACAATGTCGTGGTGGAAACAGACGCGTACCCCGGCAAATTTCATGGCCGAATTTCCTATGTCTCTCCGGCGCTCGATCCAAATACCAGGACCCTGCAGGCGCGCATTCTGGTCGACAATCCGGGCGAGAAGCTGAAGAAAGATATGTATTGCACCGTGACGGTGACTGCGGGAGTACTTTCCAACGTCGTTGCGGTCCCCAACTCATCCGTATTGCGCGACGACAATAACCAGCCGTTTGTCTACGTTGCCACCGGACAAAACCAATTTGGCCGGCGTGATGTGGAACTGGGCGAAAGTCAGAATGGCCGAACGCAGATCACCAAGGGCATTTCCGTCGGAGACAGGGTTGTCGGCGACGGCAGCTTGTTTCTTCAGTTTGCCAATTCGCTGCAACACTGAGAAGGCGGTTTCCGAATGATTCATCGCATCGTTCAGTTTGCTTTGCGACAGCGCGTGTTGATCCTGCTCATGGTGGCAATTATTTGCGTCGCCGGAGCGATCTCGTTTTCGCATATGCCCGTGGATGCCTACCCGGATCTGGCTCCGCCGATGGTGGAAGTAATTACACAGTGGCCGGGCCACGCCGCTGAAGAGGTCGAACGCCTGGTTACGGTCCCCACCGAAGTGGAGATGAATGGCGTTCCCCAATTGACCGTGATGCGCTCGATCTCTCTCTACGGCCTCTCGGACGTCGTCATGACGTTCAACGACGGCACTGACGACTATTTTGCGCGCGAGGTGGTCTTTCAGCGGCTCAGCGGGGTGACCTACCCGCAGGGGGTCACTCCGGCACTGTCTCCTTTGACGAGCCCCTCGGGGCTAGTTTATCGATATGTTTTGAAGAGTCCTGACCGCACGCCGCAGGAACTTAAGACCTACGAAGACTGGGTGGTCGCACGTCAATACAAGCAGGTCAGCGGAGTCGCCGACGACTCAGGCTTTGGCGGCACGGTCATGGAGTATCAAGTGCTGCTCGATCCGGCGAAATTGTACGCCTATCACCTGACTGTTCCCACCGTAATTCAGCAGCTGTCGGTCAATAATTCCAATGCTGGAGGCGGGTTTTACACGCAGGGCGACCAGTCCTATTATGTCCGGGGACTCGGCCTGGTTCGTGACACCTCTGATATTGGCAACATCGTAGTGGGTTCGCAAAATGGCACCCCGATACGCATTAAAGATGTCGGAGAGGTGGTCATTGGGAACGCTCCGCGCCTAGGCCAATTCGGGTTCAACAAAACGGATGATGCCGTCGAGGGCGTCATCATGATGCGGCGCGGCGAGCAGACGCAGAACGTGCTAGTGGGAGTTGAGGAAAAGACCCGCGATCTGAACGAACACGTCTTGCCGCCCGACATAAAAGTGCTCCCGTTCTACGACCGCAGCGATCTGGTTCAACTGACCATTGCCACTGTCGAACACAATATGCTGCTGGGCATGGCCTTGGTCCTCCTGGTCCTCATGGCTTTCCTGGTCAGCATTCGAGCTGCAGTGATCGTGGCGCTCACCATCCCTCTGTCCCTGCTCTTTTCTTTCATCTTTCTGCATGCGGAGGGCATACCGGCAAACCTGCTCTCGATCGGCGCCATCGATTTCGGAATTCTTATCGATGGAACGCTGGTCATGGCAGAGAACATCTTCCGCGAACTGGGTGAGCGCGAAGGCCAGGAGTATGACCTCCACGAAGTCATCCTGCATGCAGCCAAGGACGTCGATCGTCCAATCTTCTACTCCGTCGCCGTCATTATTGCGGGCTATCTTCCCATCTACGCGTTGAGCGGGCCCTCAGGAAAACTATTCAAGCCGATGGCCGACACCGTGGCGATCGCACTGGTAGGTGCCCTGATCTTTACCCTCACTCTCGTCCCTGTGTTGTGCTCGTACTGGTTCAAAAAGGGAGTTCGCGAGCGCGTAAACAAGCCTTTTGAGTGGGTTCGCGATAGATATGCCGTGCTGCTCGAGTGGTGTCTTGACCATCCCAAAACGACCATGTTCTGGGCTACCGCCATATTCGCCCTGACGCTCCTGCTGGTGCCTTTCATTGGTGGAGAATTCATGCCACATCTGGATGAGGGCGCGCTATGGGTTCGCGCCACTATGCCCTATACGGTCTCCTTCGATACGGCCAGCAAGTTCTCGCCCCAGGTTCGCCACATCCTGATGAAGTATCCGATGGTCACCGATGTTGGATCTGAGCTGGGGCGTCCGGATGACGGCACCGATGCTACGGGGTTCTTCAATGACGAATTTTATGTGGGGTTGAAGCCCTACGACGACGTCTCCTGGAAGACGGGATCGATTCACACTAAGGCGGAGCTGACCGAAGACATTCAGAAGCAGCTTACGGCGTTCCCCGGAGTTATCTTCAATTACACCCAACCCGCGGAAGATGCTGTCGACGAGGCGTTGACCGGTCTGAAGAGCGCTCTTGCCGTGAAGATCTATGGCCCCGACCTGGATACTCTTCAAACTAAAGCACTCGAGATTAAGCGCAGGCTATCGCAGGTACCTGGTTTTGCCGAACTTACAGTCGTCCGCGAACTTGGCCAGCCAAGCCTCCTCATCGATGTCGATCGCGACAAGATTGCCCGGTACGGCATCAACGTGGCTGACGTTGAGGCGATTGTTCAGGCGGCTGTTGGCGGCCAGGCGGCAACCCAGGTCATCCAGGGCGAGAAGCTTTTCGATCTGGTGGTGCGCATGAAACCCGAATTCCGCGAGAACGCCACTCAGATCGGCAACCTGCTGGTTGGCACGACGGCAGGCCAGCAAATTCCATTGAGTGCGCTCGCAAACATCCATGAGGCGAGTGGTGCATCATTCATCTATCGCGAAAACAATTCACGGTATATCGGCGTGCAGTACAGCGTCGAAGGACGCGACCTGCAGAGTGCAGTCGTAGCAGGCCAGCGGGCGATTCAGGACATCGGAAAGTCCTTGCCTCCCGGTTACCGCCTCACCTGGGGCGGAGAGTATGACGAACTACTTCATGCCGAGCACCAAATGGAATTGATCGGGCCGCTCGCCGTCCTTCTCATTTTCATGATCCTGTTCGCCCTGTATGGAAACATCAAATTCCCGCTGACCATCGCTCTTGGTGCATTATTGACTGGCCCTGTCGGCTCGCTGATCGCGCTGAAGCTCACGCATACACCGCTTAGCGTCTCGTCGGCGCTGGGACTGCTCGCGCTGATGGGTGTATCCGTGGAAACAGCCGTGATTCTCGTTTCCTACATCAACAAACTCCGCCTGGAGAACATGGACATTCGCAGCGCAACCCGCGAGGCATCGCTCCTGCGGCTACGCCCGATTATGATGACCGCGCTGGTCGCCTGCCTGGGCCTTCTGCCCGCGGCGCTTTCCACCGGCATTGGGTCGGACACACAAAAGCCGTTTGCCATCGTGATCGTAGCCGGGCTGGTTTCGCGCCTTCTCCTGGGCTTTTTCGTCAACCCGGTACTTTACGAGATGGTCGCGAAAGATGGAGATGTTCTGCAGGTCTGACCCACCCCGACCCGAAGTCTGAGTTGGGCGAGTCCCTTGCTGGCAGAGCGGACTTAGCGGCCTCACGGCGTGGGTTCGATAAGGGATCAATCAGGGTTCTCAGGTCTTTCTAACAGTGCTAATGGAGCCATCCGCTACGCGCTGTTTCAACCAGTTACGTATTTTGGCGATCCTGTCACGGCAGAGGGCCGCGGGTTCGAGCCCCCTCGTCCCGCCATAGTCCTGGAGATTCCTGGACGTATGGAGCTGAAGTGATCCGGAATACTATCCCAGGAATGCGAATACCCAGAGTGGTACACTGTGTCGTAGCCATTGGTGCTGGACTCCGTAACTGAAAGAGCCTTGTGCTCCTCTTCAGCACCAGGAATTTCCATCCGTTTGAAGGGTTTTCCCTCGAAATGATCATTTTCCTAGTCATAATTCACGTGATTGTCTGCTTCTTCATCGTTGGTGTCGTGCTGCTGCAGCAGGGCAAATCGGCGGATCTCGCAGGAGCGTTTGGAGGCGTTGGTTCTCAGACGGCCTTTGGCCCACGTGGCGCTGCTAACCTGCTGACCCGTCTGACCACCTGGGGAGCAATTATCTTCATGTTGGTGTCCCTCGCTTTAACTATTCTTTTGGCGCGTTCCAGCGGTGAACGATCCGTGTTGTCGGGAACCGCAACCCAGCAGTCTGCACCCAAAAAGTAATCGGGCGTCCGGTGCTCAATACGCAAGCCTCAGGGCTTGCGTATTTGCTTGCGGAGTGGGCATTCTGCCATGAGGGCATGCTCTGATGATTCACGAAATTCTCCAGGTCGGCCCTCTTCAGTGCAATTGCTCCATTCTGGGCGACGACGCTTCGGGGGAAGCGATCGTAATCGATCCCGGCGCCGAGATCGGGCGTATCCAGGCGACGTTGCAGAAGCATAGGCTGACGCTCAAGCAGATTCTCATTACGCATGCCCATATCGACCACATCGCTGGAGCGGCCAGACTAAAGGCACTGACTGGCGCGCCAATTTTCTACAATCGAAACGATCTTCCTCTGGTGAAGATGATGGACGAGCAGGCCGCGTGGCTGGGTATGGAGACCCCAGAGGTCCAGGCGCCCGACGACACGCTCGAGGAAGGCCGAGTGGTTTCAACTGCTGGGATAACCGGCCAGATCCTCCAGACCCCCGGACACACCGAGGGCTCCGTTTGCCTGTATATTCCGGAGCAGAAGCTGTTGATTGCGGGCGACACATTGTTCGCTGGCTCTATCGGGCGGACCGACCTGCCGGGCGGGGATGGCAGGAAGCTCATGCGTTCTATCCGTGACCGATTGCTGGTGCTCCCAGAGGAAACCTTGGTGGTGCCGGGTCACGGACCGACGACGACCATCGGATGCGAGAAAGAAACGAACCCGTTTCTTCAGTGACTTACGCTGGATAACCTCATTTCGAAGATGATGAATTCTGCGGCAGGGTTTATTCCCTTGGTTCATCCCGGATTGCCGATAATCGCCTGGGAAATGGCACGCAGAATGCCCTGCTCGAACTCGTCTGAATCACCAATGAGACTCACGACCACACGGTTGGGGGTGCTCATTGCGTAGAAAGACCCCGGGTGGACGATCACTGCGGAGGAGGTCAGCAGGTGTTCGGCGCACGCCGGATCGCCCCCGCACCCTGGCAGGCTAAGGATGGTCGACCAGCCCGCTTCCGGCTCCAACACCTCAATGGATCCAGGATGCTCGGCTGCAATGGATCGGAGCACCGACAGATTCGTACCTGCTCGACTTAGTATCTGTCGTTGGATACCGCCGGCCTGCTCGAGCCAGTGCGGCAGAGCCAGCTGAATCGGTGTGCTGACGGAGAGAAAAGTATCCGCAATCATTTCCAGCCTGCCGAGAGCCTCCGACTTTTGCGATTCGGGCCCGAACGCCGCGATCCATGCCGCCTTCATCTGCGGCAAACCGCAGATCTTGCTCAACCCGCTCAGCACAAAGGTAAGCGCCGGGTGCTCGCCGGTTGCGAAGCTGCCTGCAGGATTCCCGTCCAGCGGGTAATCGAGAAAGACCTCATCGACAACTAGTGCGAGATTGTGGCGGACGGAGATGTCCTGGAGCCAGGCTCGTTCTTCAGACCGCGTCCAGTGACCGGTAGGGTTGTTCGGGTGAACCACCAGAATGGCGCGCGTCTTCGGGCCGATGGCGCGCTCCAACTCGCCTCGATCAATCCACCATCCATGGTCATAGAACATCAGATAGGGTTTGAGGCAGACGTCATCGAGCTCCGCGAGGAAATCGAACAGAGGATAGCCGGGCTGCGGGACCAGGACTTCGTCTCCCGGATCACACAATAGCCGAAACAAGTAGCTGTAGCTCTCGCTGGTGCTGGTTGTAAGCAGCAAATCGTCGAGTCCGACCTCGGCATGATGGGCGGAGTAGTACCGGGCCACGGCCGCGCGAGCATTTACTAGGCCCCGGGGATCCGGATCGTAACTCAGGGCCTGCAGGCCTGTGAGTGGCGGGAGCAGCGCGTCGGCATCGTAATCAAAGCCGCAGCGGGTCGGGTTCGAGATCGTCAGATCCCACAGGCGGCGAGCCGACGCCCGCGCCTGCCGCAGCGCGGAGGCGAAGCTGCTCTCCGTCAGGTCCCATCCTGTGCGTCTGGAAAATCTGCTCACCCCACCATCGTAGGTCATGGTTCGGGTGTTCCAGAGCGACGTGGCTGCCCTACAGCTTGTACGCCTTGCGAACCAAATTGACCGCCAGGTCCCTTGCGACTTCGAACGCTTCATCCTCGTCCAGCCGGTGCTCCGCAACTAGACGCGCGAGGAAGGCGCAATCCACTCGACGCGCGACATCGTGCCGCGCCGGAATGGACAATAGTGCTCGAGTGTCGTCGTTGAAGCCAACCGTGTTGTAGAAGCCGGCCGTCTCTGTCGCCATTTCGCGGAAGCGCATCATCCCTTCAGGCGAGTCATGGAACCACCACGGCGGCCCGAGTTTGACGGACGGGAAGTGCCCGGCAAGCGGAGCGAGCTCGCGCGAGTATGTTGTCTCGTCCAGAGTGAACAGGATCAGCGTGAAATTCCGTTCATTGCCATACTTTGAGAGCAGCGGCCGAAGGGCGCGCACGTACTCGGTGGCCGACGGGATGTCCGCTCCTTTGTCCCGACCAAACTTCTCGTACACCTTCGGGTTGTAGTTGCGGACGGACCCCGGATGAATCTGCATCACGAGGCCGTCCTCAACACTCATACCTGCGAACTCCGTGAGCATCTGCGCTTGAAAGATCTCAGCATCTCCTGGTTGTGTGTTTCCGGAGTAGATCCGCTGATAGAGCCGCTCCGCATCCGGCAAAGACAAATCTGCAGTCTGGGCGGTCAAATGGCCGTGGTCCGTGGCGGTCGCGCCATTCTGCTTGAAGTACGCGCGGCGGTTCCGCAGCGCTTTCAAATAGCCGTTCCAGCTAGAAACGTCTTCGCCCGCGGCCTGGCCCAGTTTCTGGAGATTCTCATGGAAGCCATGGAAATCCGCATCAATGACTGCATCGGGTCGAAAGGTGGGCAGTACCCGTCCCTTCCAGCCCGAGGACTGGATCTGCTTATGCCACTCCAGCGAGTCATAGGCAGGGTCCGTGGTCGCCAGCACTTCAATCTTGAACCGCTCGAAGAGAGCTCGGGGGAGAAACTCGGGCGTATCCAGCTTCTTCTGGATTAAGTCGTAGTACTCGTCAGCATTGCTGGGGCTGAGTCGCTCTGTGAGTCCGAAGAGCGTCTCAAACGAATAATCGAGCCAGAGCCGAGTAGGGGTGCCTCGGAATAGGTAATAGTTGCGAGCGAAGATGCGCCAGACCTCTCGCGGATCCGCACCCTGTCCGTCGTCAACGCGCGGAATGCCGAGCGCCTCCAGCGGAACGCCCTGCGAGTAGAGCATCCGAAAGATGTAATGATCCGGCTGAATGAACAGTGCTGCGGGATTGGGGAAGGGCTTGTTCTCCGCGAACCAGCGAGGCTCCGTATGCCCATGAGGAGAGATGATCGGAAGATCACGAATCGATTCGAACAGCTTGGTACAGATACGCCTTGCCGCAGATTCGGCAGGAAAGAGCCGGTTTGGATCCAGCATCGCTACACCTACTCTTCATGATCAATTCGGAGTTTATCCAGACCCAAAATAGCGGTCAATCCGCCCCAAACTGCAGTTGTGAGGACCGTCAATCAACGGCCGCGGGCCGGATCTCGCCGGAGGAGTGCCTTCCTGGCCGGTCGAGGATACCGTGGCGCACGTAGGTGTACGCAAAGGCATATGCCAGCCATGCGGCGACGAACAGATCCAGCGCCAGCGAATGTTGCTGCGAGGCGAAGCCGATCGACAGACCCACAACGAACAGAAACGAGAGTGCGATCCGCCGACCGCGGCCGCTGCGACGGCGTCGGCGCTTCCAGGGCAGCGTAAGTCCCATCAGCGCTCCCGATAAAGCCATGGCCAGACCTATTCCGATAGCCGCCCGAAAGATGCTGTATCCATCGTCTTCCGGCATTGTGCCGGAGATAAACTTCGGCAATACCCAGATAGCCAGGTAAAAACCCGCAGTGCCAAGAACCAGCGAGGCCGCCACAGCATATCCAACCCGGGCCTGCAATCCGAGTGCGTTCATGCCGTCAGCATAGTACGGTTTCGGGTCCACTGAATTAGGAAATTCCGGCAGTGGCGAAATCGGCAACCTCGCCCGACATTAACACAAGGGAGGGGGAAGTACTTGACTCGATCGCACATGGGACAGAGCGGCAGGGGAAGGCTCGCTCAATCGAAAAAAATGGTGGGCAGTGAGGGACTCGAACCCCCGACATCCTGCTTGTAAGGCAGGCGCTCTAACCAACTGAGCTAACCGCCCCCTTTGGAAAGTGTAGGGGAGGCAGACGGCATACGCAAACGAACCCCCGAGCACAAGATAGATGCGTCAAGATGAGAAGCTGCAGCAGCCGTCCTGCAACCCAGCTAAGCTCTTTGTAATCATACAGAGAGTTCTCTCGAATCTACTCGAATAGCCGGAGAGCCTTAGGATGACAGACAACGAAGGCTTGCAGCCGGAGCAAAGTTTAATGCCCAATCAG
>Ga0207667_10001658_pt1 | contig 28052 bp, 22 predicted proteins | sample KBSCornC52_FD_184301 | JGI IMG/M metagenome (GOLD analysis project Ga0207667, IMG submission 184301) | Corn rhizosphere microbial communities from Kellogg Biological Station, Michigan, USA - KBS Corn C5-2 (SPAdes) (version 2) | ecosystem: Host-associated > Plants > Roots > Rhizosphere > Soil ...
CTGCGGAGCCGCCCTGGGCGGCTCCGCCCCCTTTAAACACCGGTTCCAGCGCACGCAACAGTGACTCGTATACTTCCCGGATGGGAATGAGATCATAGGGATTACCCAGATTGCGTGACAGCTGCTCCGCATCGCTGACGGAATGAGACGTCGAATAGGGAGAGGGCAACAGGATCGCCCTTACATTCTCTTTTCCCAGCGCCTCGCAGGCCAGGGCCAGTGTCACAGCGCTATCGATCCCGCCGCTGCTGGCCACGATCGCTTTTTTAAAACCCATCTTGGAAAAATAATCCCGTATACCCAGGATCAATGCCTGATGTATCTCCCGGATATTTTCCACGTTCACCAGGTACTCGACTACCTTCTCCGGGTCCTTCAATTTGGACACCCGCATTTCCTTGTCAAACACGGCAGGTTCACCCCCGCCCGCTTTGGCGGCCGTAGTAGGCTGTGTTTCCCCTCCACTGATAGCCGCCGCTTTGCCCGTAGGCACTGTCAGCTCCTTCCGGGCCTCCTCTTCATGGATGGGTATAGAGAATCCCGGCAGTATCTCTTCAAAAAGAGGCGGTACAGGAGCCGGCAGCTCCACCATAGCCCAGTCCTCTTCAAAATATTTCATTTCTTTTATCAACGTCCCCGTCCCGTCATACACCAGGCTGCCCCCATCAAAGACGATCTCCGTCTGTGACCCCACTGCATTGCAGTAGTACAACGGCAGCTTGTACTTCAATACATTTTGTCGCACCACCTCCTTCCTGTCCTCATCGTGATCATAGTCGAAAGGACTGGCCGAAATATTGATCATCAGGTCCGGCCCCTGCCCTATCAGCTGATCCATGGGACAAACCCTGTACAAGGGATTATCTCCCAGATTCCATATATCCTCACAGATAGTAAGAGCGATCTTTTTGCCTTTAAAAGGGATCACCTTCCATTCGTAGGCCGGCTCAAAATAGCGGTATTCATCAAATACATCATAAGTAGGAAGACAAGTCTTGTGCGCGACACCCCTGACCTCCTTTTCATAAAGGAGCCAGGCCGCGTTAAAAAGATCCTTTCCCTGCCGGGCGGTATTGCGCGCCGGAGCCCCTATGATGACCCCTATCGTGTCCGCCTCTTCTTTTATCCGGTCTATATAAGCATAACATTGTGCTATGAAATCCTCAAACTCCAAAAAGTCCCTGGGAGGATAGCCGCAAACGCAGAGCTCGGAGAATACCACCAGGTCGGCGCCCGCCGTTTTGGCCTGCCGGATGGCTTCGATGATCTTACGGGTGTTTTCCTCAAAGTTCCCGATGTGATAATTTTGTTGGGCCAGTGCGATCTTCATACCACAAAATTACGAAAACGAACCCATGGTTCGTCGTCCGTAGGACAGACATTAGCCCTTTCCGGAAGACGGGGCAAATTTCCCAGAAAACCCGTCTTCCGGATATTAATCTCATGGTATTCACGTTATTTCGCAGTATGAAGAACCATCCGCTCACCACTGTTAACGCACCTCATCGGCCCTTTCCCCGCAGACTCAACCTATCCCTGTTTGGGATCGCTCTCATTTTCAGTTTTTTACTATCTTCTTGTGGCGGCAACGGCCCCGATCTCTCCCGCGTCAACGTAAAGCCCGTACAGATCATCCGCTTTGACACCGCCTGGTTCTCCCTCGACTCCAATCACATCGAGCCCGGTCTTGACAGGCTCGACAAGGACTACCCATATTTCCTGCCTGACTTTTTATACAATATCCTCGGCGTCCCGCCGTCCTCCGACACGAGCACCATAGCCCTGAGCGCCAGCCGCCAGTTCCTTGTAAGCTATATACCCGTAAAAGATTCGCTGGAAAAGAAATACCCCGACCTCCACTGGTTGGAAAAAGAGCTCACTGAAGGCTTTCGCTATATAAAATATTATTTCCCGCATTATACCCTTCCCCAGAAGGTAGTCAGCTATATTGGCCCCTTTGATGCCCCCGGCGTGGCCATTACAAGATATGCGCTCGCCATCGGCCTGCAATCCTATGCCGGCAAAAATTTTTCCTTTTATCTCAGCGGAAAGGGACAGGATATGTATCCAGTTTATATCTCCCGTAGATTCGAGCCCCAATACATCACCTCCAACTGTATCACCGTCCTTGCACAGGATATTTTCCCCGACAGCAGCGATGGCCGTCCCATGATCGAGCAGATGGTCACAAGAGGAAAATATTGGTGGCTGTCGAGCAAGCTCCTCCCTTCCACACCCGACAGCATCATCACCGGCTTCACCAACGCACAGCTCAAATGGTGCTCCTCCAATGAAGTAGGCCTCTGGAATTATTTCCTCCAGAACACCGACCTCTATACCGTGGATCCCGACATCATAAAGAACTATATCGGGGAAGGCCCCAAAACCCTTGGAATGCCCGATGCCTCTCCCGGCAATGTCGGTACATGGGTGGGCTGGCAGATCGTGAAGAAATACGTACAGCTGCACAATGACATCACTCCCGAAACGCTTATGCATACCCCCGTTCGCCGCATCATCGAAGAGGCGAAATACAAACCCAAATAGCGCGCCTTTTATTCGGCATATCATCGATCCGCTGTCTCTGCAAGACGGACCACGGGTCCGTCGCGCGAAGCGCCATCATTAGATTATTTTTGTCTGTCCCTACTTTTCCCAAAGGGCAGACAAAATAAACGCTCCCGCAGCCAGCGCAATTTCCAGCATGGAATCCGTCCATTCAAAAGCGCTATGCACATCCTTCACCATCGACGGCACATGCTGGAGCAAGGCCAGCACAGTCAGAATGGTCCCTAACGCACTGGCCGCCCAGCGCCGTCTGACAGTGAAAAGTATCCCATAGGAGGCGGCAATCAGCGCCAGCCCAATGACATAATCCCAAAAATGCGGAAGGGGCGCCCAGTCCGGCACCTTTGCCGTCACAAAAGCGTTGTGTGTAAAATGCTGGGCGCCCAATACGATAAAAGGAAGAGCATAACAATAACGCACCACCACCGGCGCCCGGGACGAAGCCAGCCAGGCACGCCATCCCCGTATCCCCGCCGCATCCGCACCCCAGTTCTTCGCAATGGCCTGACGTGTCCCCGACACACCGTCGGCAGGCCTCCGTCGGAACCTGCGGTTCTGTACAGGCGATCTCCAGTCGCTTATAGCCAGAGCAAAGGCAGCCCCCATAATGGCGATGTCCTGCATAAACCTCGTCCAATGCTGCCCCACCCCCGGCTCACCCGACAACATCAGCGGATGCACCATCAGAAGGTACAGCAACATCAGACACCCTAGCAGGAACGCCGCCAGCTGCGTCTGCCACCGGATGATAAAGCTCACCCCTGCCGCCGCCATGGCCGTCCCCGTAAAATAAGCCCAGAATAATCTCCACGGCATATACGCCGGCACCAGCGTGCTCACAAATTCCGCATACATATAATGCTGTATCCCAAAGATGATCCAGGGGATGCCAAATAGCACACGGACCGCGTATCGGGCGCCAAGAGACATCGTCGGAGGGCTGGCCAGGGCAGAAGGTTCCATATGCCTAATTTCCATTTTCTTTCACACAACCTCCCGTCGACTCTACAGGCGCATAGCCACCGATCCCATAAAGTCTGATTTCCCGCATGGGAACTGTTCGTATGTCGATGGCTGCTGCTCGTGCGATGGCAGCCGTTATTTGGCAAATTTTAAGGCTGCGACGGCTTTTTTTTCCGACTTTTATGACCCATGAGAAGGGTTTGGTTGCATATCGCATTCTGGGTCGTGTATGTATTGCAGGATACTGTGCTGGCCTATACATGGGTAGGCCCCGCCTTTAAGGACATACCCCAGATGAAAATGTTAGGCATCGCCATACAGGCCGCATTGATCAACATGCCCTGGAAGATGACGCTTAGCTATTTTCTGCTCTATGTGTCCATACCCAAAATATCTGCCGGCCTGCAGCCCATGAGCAGGATCGTCACCGAGATCATCCTTGTCTTTGCCGGCTGTGTGATAGGCTACAGAATGGGTTCTCATTATATCCTGTATGCGATGGTTTATGGAGGCACTATTCCGGATGGGAATGTCCTCGGCATCGGCAATGTCATCATAGCCACTATGGACATCGGGTTTATAGCAGGGCTGGCCGCCACGATAAAATTCGTAAAGATCCAGCTGGCGGATAAGGAGAGGGTGCAGAACCTGACTAAAGAAAAGCTGGGGGCCGAGCTGAAGTTCCTCCGCAACCAGACCAACCCCCATTTTTTGCTCAATACCCTGAACAATATCTATGGCCTGGCACGAAAGAAGTCCGACGACACCGCCGAGGTAGTGATGAAGCTGTCCGAGCTGCTACGGTTCATCCTGTACGAATCCAGCAGCGATCTTATCACGCTGGCCGACGAGATCAAGGTCGTAGAAGATTACCTGGAGCTGGAGATGATCCGGTATAACGACAGGCTTTCTATCAGCTTTAACAAATCCCTGGACAGCAGCTGCTATCGCATCGCCCCCCTTCTGCTGCTGCCTTTTGTGGAGAATGCATTCAAGCATGGCATCAGCGAGACACGCTTCGAATCCTTTATACAGATCGATATTTCCGTAAAGAATGGACAGCTGCGATTCAGCATAGAGAACACAAAAGACAATAGTCAGCACGGCAGCAACGGGACCAGCATCGGTCTGATGAATGTAAAAAGACAGCTCGAGCTCAGCTATAAGGATTACGACCTCAAAGTGCTTAATGAAGACAATCTTTTCACTGTCAACCTTTTTTTAAATTTGGAAAGCCATGTTGAAATATAGCTGTCTCATCGTAGAGGATGAACCCCTCTCCGCCGAAATACTGACCGACTACATACGGCAGGTGCCTTTCCTGGAACTGCGATCCGTATGCGCCGACGCCATCTATGCCATGGAGCTGCTGCAGAAGGAAAAGATCGACCTCCTCTTCCTGGACATACACCTCCCCAAATTGAAGGGCATGGAATTTTTGGAATCGCTGCGCCACCCGCCCCGCGTCATTATCATCTCCGCTTATAAGGACTATGCCCTGCAGGCATTCGAGCTCAACGTCGTGGACTATCTGTTAAAGCCCATCCGGTTCAGCCGCTTCCTCAAGGCAGTGAACAAGCTGGATCAGCAGTCCGTAGCCATCTCTCCCCCGGCCGATGTGAGGGAAAGGGCCTATTTTTTCTTTTCGGTAGGCAAGAAGAAGGTAAAAGTCTTTCTCGACGAGATACTTTTTATCGAGAGCCTCCGGGAATATGTTCGCATCACCACCCGGGACAAGAATATCCTCACCAAATTCCAGCTCAGCGCCATCGAAGAGCTGCTATCCAGGAACAATTTCATCCGCATACACCGCAGCTTCATCGTGGCAAAGGATAAGATCAACGCCTTTACCGCAACAGATGTGGAGATCAACAACAAGCAGATCCCCATCGGCCGAAGCTATAAAGAGCTCGTCATTGGCATTCTCGAAAGAGGCGTCTAGCCCGACGTCCACGTCGTTGGTTGTTCCGCCCACGTCGTTGGTTGAAAAAAAGAAACACCTGCCCCCAAAAAGAGTAAATTGATACGTCATTACTGTTCACATGAGATCCTTCTGTATCAAGCTGCCGTTGCTAACGCTGTTTTCCCTCATCACGCTCAGCTGTCCAAGAGAGGCGCCGGCCACACCCAACAGGCCCCTTTATCCGGCCGGCCCAGTCAAGCCCCAACCTGCCGGTATGCAGCCCGCTCGGCCTATGGCTTTTTCCCCAATTGCCGCATCTGGCTGAAATGGGAACGAACGGCCTCCCACATGGTGGGAAACTCATTGTATTCGATGCCAAACTCCCGGCATGTTTTCTTAACAATGAGATTGATCGCCGGATAATGTATATGACTGATACGAGGGAATAAATGGTGCTCTACCTGAAAATTCAATCCGCCGACAAACCAGGAGATGATCTTATTACGGGGGGCAAAATTGGCTGTTGTCCTTACCTGGTGTATGGCCCACTCTTCCTCCACCTTCTTCGTCTCATTCATCCCGATATGAATAAATTCAGGTCCTTCCACCACATGCGCCAGCTGGAATACGATAGCCAGGATATACCCCAGCGCAAGATGCATACAGATGAACCCAATAGCCCAGGCGCCCCAGCCCACACAATACACCGGCAATCCGATATAAAAAACAGCATACAGCAGCTTGCTAAGCCAGAATATAAAGTGTTCCTTGATATCCATTTTGGTGAGAGGGGTAGAGACGACCTTTCGTGAAAAATATTTATGAAAGTCCAGCATCAACACCCAAAGTAAAGACGAGAGAGCATAGAAAAAAACTACATAAATATGTTGGAAACGATGGGCCGGCACCCATTTCTGACTCTCGCAATGCCGCATAAAAGGACTCTTGGCAATGTCATCGTCGATGCCATCTACATTCGTATAAGTGTGATGAATGATATTATGCTTGAATTTCCAGATAAAGGCATTACCTCCCAGCGCATTGAGCGAAAGTCCCATTAACCCGTTGACCCATTTACGGGAAGAGTAGCTGCCGTGACAGGCATCATGCATGACATTGAATCCTATACAGGCCAGCATGAACCCAAGCAATCCGCTAAACAAGATGCCTGCCACCCGGACGAATAGGGGCAGAGACGATCCGCCCGATTGAAACGTGAACAGCAGACCCAGGTAAATAAGAACAGCGGCAGGTATCAGCACCCCGGTTTTAGCGTACAGGCGCCAGTCCCCCGTTTTTTTAAGGTGGGTGTGGCTAAAATATTGATCTACAGATGTCTTCAGCGATTTGTAAAAAGCATTCTGCGTATTGTTGAAAGAGAGCTTGGCCATGGATCTGGAAAATTGGATTTGATTGCTATTGGTAATTCACCACCGGCAAGGTAGAAAACTAATCTTATATGAGAAGTTAATTTATGGTGGGCTACTTCTTGATATGACCCTTCAACAGCTCACGGGCGGACTGTATCTCCAGAAGATCCTTGAAGGAATCCTTTGGAATGAGAAAAAAGCTCCGGGATGTGAAATACAGATGAAAGAAATAGGCAGTCTCCTTGAAGGCGCTGAAGGTCTCCCAGCTCCATTGCTGGCTTCCTTTCTTGGTCTCCAGGACGATGCCTTGCTCGCTCAGGCTAAGGATAAAATGGTCCTGAAAAGTGGAATTGCGCTTGTAAATGCTCAGGGGAAGGAACCTCCGGATGGACAGCCAAAGGAAAAACCATAAAAAAGAGAAAAGCAGGAAGGGAAGGACCTGTATTTTCTTGATAGCCAACAAGATAGCAGATATTAAGGCAAAAAGATTGATGATAATAACAATAAACCTGATCTCCGGCTGACCAAAAAAGTGACCGCGTAATCCATCCAGTACCTGCTTTTTGTTGTAACCAAATTGAATTGTCATTCCGCCCTGTGTAGATTGTGAAAGTTCGGACCTACCCGGTCCATTAGGCGGTAAAAATAAAGAAAAAAGCTATCCCGCAGCCCACGGGATAGCCAATGAAATGGTTGTCTGGCCAGACTATTGCCCAGTCAGTTCAGGCATTCGCCTAGCGAACGTCCCTGCAATGACCATAATGATGATTTGCTGCTTCGCCAGGAGTAACACTGCGGCTACAAGAGGCTAAGAATGAGATTACTACGAGGGCCACCAGGATACGCTTCATGCTTTTCGTTTTAGGTTATCAGATTATTAATATCCATCGGATTATGAACTTCCTGTTCAATATAACGCTTATAAACACAAAGTATTATATGCGCTTATCCGTTTGGATAGATGAAAATACTAATATAAGGGGGAATAAAATAACCATGGTTTTAAAGAGGCCGCGGGTAAGAGGACGGCCGGCGCCCGCAGATGGCCAGCAGATGGCCCGCAGATGGCCAGGGCCCACGAAAATGAAAATCCCTCCATAGAAATAGAGGGATTGCGAAATGTTTATGATTAAGTTACCGTAGAGACGTTTAGCTACACCCCATACTATTCCCACAATTCAGGCACTTATAGCAGGTGCCGCTCCGAATGGTGATATGCCCGCAGGTATTACAGGCTGGCGCATCGCTCTGCATGCTCTTGGCGGCCGCATTGACCGCATCCAGGCTCGTTTCCGCCTTTACGGCCCCCGCCGTAGCCTTGGAATTCCTGGCCGGCTGTGACGCTCCCGATCCGCCACCCGGTGAGGGGCTTCCCCCCGCCTTGGCCACGATCCGTACATCGCTGAGCTCAGGAGTGCTCTTGTCATATTCCAGTGAGGAGGGTATCTCATCCCAGTCATCTGTACCCGTATTAGCGACTTCCGGCCTGTCCAGCACATGTACCAGATCCGTTCTTCCTAAATACTCATATGCCAGACTGCGGAAGATAAAGTCCACTATCGAGGTCGTACTCTTGATATTAGGATGGTCCACCATACCCGATGGTTCAAATCGGGTAAAGACAAATTTTTCTACAAATTCCTCCAGGGGTACGCCGTATTGTAATCCGATGGAGATCGCAATGGCAAAGCAGTTGGAGAGACTGCGCATCGTTGCACCCTCCTTTGCCATATCGATAAAGATCTCACCCACCGTACCGTCGCTGTATTCTCCCGTACGCAAAAAGATCGTCTGTCCATTGATCTTTGCTTTTTGGGTAAAGCCCCGGCGCTTGGCGGGCAATGTCCTGCGCTCGACGATGGTAGCCAGCGCCCGCTTCAGTTTCGTGTCAGGTGAAGCCTGTACCCTCTTCTGCACTTCCTCCAGCAGCTCCTGCACCGTCAGCTTGCTCATATCCACGATCATTGTCTCCTGGGCAGCCGGCGCGTCAGCGGCAGTTGATTGTTTTTCCTCTTCGGCCTCTTTCTTCTTTTTGTCCGACTTGGTGCTCAGCGGCTGCGACAGCTTGGAGCCATCGCGGTATAATGCGCAGGCCTTCAGACCCAGCTTCCAGCTCAGCATATAGGCATCCGCGATATCTTCCACAGCCGCTTCGTTGGGGAGGTTGATCGTTTTCGATATGGCGCCGCTGATAAAGGGCTGTGCCGCACCCATCATACGGATATGACCGTGCGCATGGATATACCGCTGACCTTTTTTACCGCATTTGTTGGCGCAGTCGAATACCGCCAGGTGTTCTTCTTTCAGGTAAGGCGCGCCTTCCACCGTCATCGTACCGCATACATAGTCATTGGCCTTCTCGATCTCCTCCGCCGTAAAGCCAAGGGCCTCCAGCAGGCTCCATTCTAAATTATAATATTGTTCGGGTTGGAATCCCAGCCGTTGCAGGCATTCTTCACCCAGCGTATAGACGTTGAATACGAAGCCGATCTCGAATGCCGAGCCTACCGCCGCATCCAGCTTCTTGATCTCTTCCGCGATAAATCCCTTTTCGCTCAGCGACTGGTGGTTGATGGCAGGAGCGCCTGCGAACGAGGCCGTTCCTACCGCATATTTTACGATGGCGTCGATCTGCTTGTCCGTATAGCCCAGGTTCTTCAGCGCCGTGGGTACGGACTGGTTGATGATCTTGAAATAGCCGCCACCCGACAGCTTTTTGAATTTGACAAGCGCAAAGTCCGGCTCTACACCCGTCGTATCGCAATCCATGACCAGGCCGATAGTGCCCGTAGGCGCGATGACCGTCGCCTGAGCATTGCGATAGCCGTATTTCTCACCCAGCTGCACTGCCTCGTCCCAGGCCTTGGTGGCCGCCTTGAGAAGATAGTCCGGGCAATAGCGGGCCTTGATCCCTTGCGGCTTGGTCCCCAGTCCCTCATACTCATCCGCATCATAGGCCGCCAGCCGGTGATTACGCATCACCCGCAACATGTGCTCCCTGTTCTCCTCATAGCGCGGGAAGGGTCCCATAACAGCAGCCAGCTCGGCCGAGGTTTTGTAAGCTACACCCGTCATGATGGCGGTAATAGCTCCGGCAATACCACGAGCCTCTTCGCTGTCGTAAGGAATGCCCATGATCATCAGCATCGAGCCCAGGTTGGCGTAGCCAAGACCCAGCGTACGGTAATCATAAGACAGACGAGCCACTTCCTTGGAAGGGAATTGAGCCATCAGTACCGATACTTCCAGCACCGTCGTCCACAGACGGCAGCAATACTCAAATCCTTCCACATCGAAAGTGTTGGTGTTCTCATCGTAGAAACGGCGGAGATTGGCAGAAGCCAGGTTACATGCGGTATTGTCCAGGAACATGTACTCAGAGCAGGGGTTGGAGGCCCGGATACGTCCACCTTCGGGGCACGTATGCCACTCATTGATGGTGGTGTCGTATTGGGTACCCGGGTCCGCACAACGCCATGCTGCATACGCAATCTGGTTCCAGACTTCTTTGGCCGGAATGCGCTTCATTATTCTTTTATCGCTGCGGGCAGTCAGTTCCCAGTCCTCGCCCTTAGCCAGCTTGTCAAAAAAATCATTTGCTATACGGATGGAATTGTTGGAGTTCTGCCCCGATACAGTACGATACGCTTCTCCCTCATAGTCGGAAGGATAACCCGCAGCGATCAACGCCGCCACTTTTTTTTCCTCCTCCACTTTCCAGTTGATGAACTCCATGATCTCCGGATGATCCAGGTCGAGACAGACCATCTTGGCAGCCCTGCGTGTAGTGCCGCCCGACTTGATGGCGCCCGCCGCCCTGTCGCCTATCTTGAGGAAGCTCATCAGCCCGCTGGAAGTTCCACCGCCACTGAGCTTTTCGCCTTCTCCACGGATGGCCGAGAAATTGGTGCCTACCCCCGATCCATATTTGAAGATCCGGGCCTCACGAACCCAGAGGTCCATGATACCGCCGTCATTGACAAGATCATCTTCCACGCTGAGGATGAAGCACGCATGAGGCTGTGGTCTTTCATAGGCGGAAGTAGACTTCTTCAGCTCCCCATCGGCCGGGTCTACAAAATAATGTCCCTGAGGCTTGCCTGTGATGCCATAAGTCTCGTGGAGACCGGAATTGAACCACTGGGGTGAATTGGGTACACAGGCCTGGTCCAGGATACTATAGACCAGCTCTTCGTAAAACACCTGCGCATCCTGCGTGCTGGCAAAATACCCATACCGCTCGCCCCATACCCTCCAGCAATTGGCCATACGATGCGCCACCTGTTTCACCGAGGTCTCTCTTCCCAATGATCCGTCCGGCTGAGGCACGCCCGCCTTGCGGAAATATTTTTGTGCGAGAATATCCGTAGCAATCTGGCTCCACTGTTTAGGCACTTCCACATTGTTCATCTCAAAAACCACTTCCCCGCTGGGATTCCGGATCACGGATGTACGATAGTCATAGGTGAATTGATCAAATACATTTACACCATCCTTTGTATTGCGGCGGGGGAACTGCATGCCCTTCGTGGATTGCTTTTTGGTTGCCATAAGTCAGTGCCAGATTTAAAAAATTTGAAATACAGTTTTCGAGAGGGGTGGGTAACGAAAATATTTTTTCATATTGATATTTCCATTCTCAACTTTCGCACATATTGTGGAAAATGGCTGTATCCCAGACAGGTCGCGCCTACAAATTTATACACATCCTCAATACCACACCCGGGGGCCTGGTTTACCCAATTATCTTCGAAAGCCTGTCCCAAAGAGTTGCTAAAAATCAGTTCATTCGTTAAAAAAATCACCCTATTCATTGAATTAATTTCGGTTTTTTACCTGCCCGTTTAAATTTTATCTATCAATTCCCGGCAATATGCAGTACAAGATCCCGATCTATATTCTCATCTTACTGGCTTTCATTAGTTTCTCTACTTCTCGCACCGCTATATCCTCGGCGTCCACCGGTTGGCGCCCTTTGTTTGAGAATGACTCAAACGGCCATATCATCTATGGTAGCAAAAAAGCCCTCCTCCAGGCCGTCAGGCAGGGCTGTCCCATCCGTGTAGCCTGGGGAGAAAAGTTACCGGACGGCACTTCCGATATCGAATTTTCCACGCCGGATTTTACCACGCTTGTGAATGACTCCGACCTCGTGGTCCAGTTTCCCGCCAGCGCAATACAGACAGATTATACGAATGCGCACAAATCACTCTTAAAGACCAATCCACCCACCACCTGGAAGGCTCTTATGTGCACCGACGGTCATTATCACCAGTTCCACCAGGATATAACAACCGGACAGGTCAAAAGGATCATGTATTTACGAGCATTCATGCTATGGTATGCATTTACCGGCCCCGCCCCTGGGGAAGCTGCTACCCATCCCGTCCCTGATATGGCGATCGCTGGCGGCATCGTGCTCGATAGCCTCGTGCGTCTATAAAATTTAGGATTTCTTTTAAATATAATTCCCTCTTTTTGTAGCATGAATCCGAGCACCAACTCACAATGAGCCTCGCGAGGATCCATTCGACCATTAAAAAGACATATTGAACGAATGAAAAACACACTCCAACTGACCATGCTGATGACACTCCTGACCATCATCGGCACCCGGCAAGCCCATGCACAAGCGCAATTTTCGGGCTGGCTCGGCACTTTTCAGAATTATAAGCTGTCCTCAAAATTCGGCCTCTATCTCGACGCCCAGTTCAGATCCACGGACCAGTGGCGCCAGATGAACGCCCTGCTGCTTCGTCCCGGCGTCAACTTCTATTTCACACCCTCCCTTACCGGCACCGTCGGCTACGCCTATATACCCCAGCAACGCATATCCAGCGGCGTTACAGGCTATTTGCCCGAACATCGTACCTGGCAGCAGCTGACCTATACCCATGGCACTCACCTTGGCCGTCACGCACGTACCACCGCCATTTCCCACCGGCTCCGGCTCGAGCAACGCTACATACCCAAACACCATGCAGAAGGAAGCTCGCTGGTGCACGATAAACATGTATACGCAGGCAGGCTCCGCTACTTCACCCGTGCCGTCATTCCCACCTCTAACGGCGCCACAGATTCCCGGGCCTTCACGCAAGGCTTCTTTGCCGCCATCCAGAACGAGATCTTCTTCAATATCGGAGACCCCTCTCCCGTCAATGGGAAAGTCTTTGATCAGAACAGAGCTTATCTGGCCATGGGCTATCGTTGCAGCAAACAGTTTGATGTGGAGATGGGCTACCTCAACCAATACATCAGCGGAGCAGGCAGCAGCTCCACCGCCAATCACGTGCTGCAGGTAGCAACATACATACGGCTATAACGGGGATTGCGGTTCGGCCGTGTACGGTCACTCATTAGTTGTCTTTGGACAGTTCCCATTTGTTATCTCTTGGACGGCCTCTCATTGTTCGTCTTACAGATTGCCCCTTCCGGCGTCATTGCCGTTGCAGATTAGGATGATCGTCCCTGTATTTGGGATCCAGCACATCCCTGAATTCATTGGGATGCTTCTTTAACCAGCCGGCGACAAAGGGGCAGTAGACCATCACCGGTATCTTATGTTCGCGTGCATAGGTCAGGGCATGAACCGCCAGCGCCGACGCAATACCCCTGCCTCCTATCTTTTCAGGCACTTCCGTATGCAGGAGCGCTATGTCCCCTTTATACATTCGATATTCCAGGTAAGCCAATTCACCATCCACCCTTACCTGGAACTGCTGCTGCTGTGTATTATTAACAATCGCTAATGGCTCCATATCTTATTAGTTTCGCATCCCAAAAAAGCGTTTCTTACGTAAATGAATGTGATTAATACGTAATACCCTTCAGGTCACCCTGTATTAAAGGTCCATAAATCAGGCATTTTGAAAGGTAGTCCGATTTATGCGGATTTTACTCTCTTAAAGCGGAAAACTTTTCGCATTTTTGCATAGAGACACAACGGCATCAGCGAATGAAGCAATTTATCTATGAATCTTTGTTGGCCAGGAAAAAAAAGGGACAGCGGTCTTTCGCCGTCCTGATAGATCCGGACAATGTGAATGCGGCAAAAATTGACGAGCTTACGGACCTTTCCGTCAGTGCAGGAGTAGATTATCTCCTGGTGGGCGGTAGTCTTGTTATCTCCAACCATCTCGACGAGGTGGTCCAGCGTATCCGCAAGAACTGCTCCATCCCTGTCATCCTTTTTCCCGGCACCCCCTCCCAGGTATCCCGCTATGCCGATGGACTTCTTTATTTATCGCTTATCTCCGGAAGAAACCCCGAGCTGCTCATCGGCCAGCATGTCATTTCCGCGCCTGCCGTACGCAGCAGCGGACTGGAGATCATCTCCACCGGCTATATGGTCATCGATGGAGGCGCCCCCACCACCGTGTCCTATATCAGCAACGCCGTACCCATCCCCGCGGACAAAAATGAGATAGCGCTTTGCACCGCTATGGCAGGAGAAATGCTCGGCATGAAATTGATCTATATGGATGCAGGCAGCGGCGCCCGGCATGCCATCCGGGAAGAAATGATAGCAGCCGTGGCGGCACACATCGAAATCCCCCTCGTCGTCGGCGGAGGTATCCGCGATCCGGAAAAAGCCTATCGCAATTGCCGGGCGGGCGCAAACGTCATTGTCGTAGGCAACGCCATCGAGAAGGACGCCAACCTTATTAAGGAGATGGCGGCTGCTGTACATTCCGTGCCGGTAGCTCCCTGATCACCGCTCAAACATCTTCTTCTCTTTCGCCACGATCCTCTCCGCCAAAGACACCCAGCACGGGCGCCGCACCACTCGCACGGGCATACGAAAATTGTGCGCCACCTCCCTCGGTATTCTCCGGATCCACGCCTCCCGGCTCCGTTTCCTCCGGTCCGGCTGAAGTTCGCCCTGACCCGGCCAAAGCTTTCCGCCGCCGCGCCCTACGTATGTTCCAGATCACCGTGATCACCATCATCGCCTCCACGGCAGGCGAGATCCAGATCTTGATACCATGCAATAATGGACTACGCCCGCCAAGCAGCAACCCCGCCACCAGCACAGCCACTACAAAGACCCGTATCACCGTCATCTTTGAAACAGCCGTCCTGCGTATGGCCAGAAAATACAGCAGCGGCGCCGTCACGGTCAGATGCAGGGTAACAGCCGTGGACAGACGGGCACTGTTCAATGCGAACAAAGGACTAAAAACAATAATTACACAGATGATCATCACCGGCAAGGCAGACCCAGTGCCAGCGACCAATTGGGACGGGATGAAGTTGTCATACGCCTTCAAAGGTGCTCACTCGCTTCGCAAACTCTCCACCGGATTTGCCCGCACCGCCCGCACTACCCGCAAGCCCGTGACAGACAGCGTGATAAGAATAAGCATCAACAGCGGCGCTCCCAACATCCACCCATTTAACGAAGTATGATAGGCATAAGAAACCAGCCATCGCTGCAATCCCCACCCCGCCAGGGGCAACGCCACCAGCGCCGCACAACCTATCAGCAGGATGAGCTCCCGGGTCAGTAACACCACCAGGGTTGCTCCTGAAGCCCCCAGCACTTTCCGTATCCCGATCTCACGCGTTCGCCGCGCCGTGATCAGGGACACCAGCCCATACAAACCCAGACAGGAAATAAATATCGACAGCAACGTAAATCCATTGAACAGCGTCATCATGATCCGGTCATCCTTATATTGCCCGTCGAAGCTCTCGTCCATAAAATAATAAGAAAAAGGCTCCGAGGGAAAATACTCCACCCAGAGACGCTTTAGCCTCGGCAGCGCTGCCGGCGATACTTTTGCCAGCACCGACAAGTTGAGGACCGTACTGTCGGTATATATCATTACCACCGGCTCGATCGTATTATGCAGCGACTTGTAAAAGAAGTCCTTTACCACTCCCACTACCTCCCCCTTGTGACCATATCCTTCGATGGACTGTCCCACACCCGAACGCCACCCCATTGCCCGCACAAACGCCTCATTGATAAGGAACCCCTCTTTTTTGTCCGTACGCATACTGTCCGAGAAATTACGCCCCTCCGCCATCTTCATATGCAGCAATGGCACCAGCGCGGGGTCGACCAAAAAGTAATTACAAAGGACCTCTTTTTTCTTCCCTCCTGAATTCACCGTTGTACCCGCCATCATTACCCCCTCTATTGGTATGCCACTACCCAACGACACCCCCTGTACACCCGTCTCACGGCCCACCGCCTGCCCAAAGGCGCCGATCTTCCGGCGCGCCAGGGAATCACCAGGCATCGATATACTGATCACCTGGCTCCTGTCCGCACCCAGGTCCTTATGGAACATATAATGCATCTGCCGGTAGATGACCAGGGTCCCCGTCAGCATCGCCAGCGCAATGATAAATTGCACCACCGTCAGCACCTTTCTCAATCCGATGCCTTTCTGCTGGACCGCAAGCCCTTTCAACACTTTCACCGGCTGAAAACCCGACAGTACAAAAGCGGGCCATGCCCCGGCCAATACAGCCGTCAATGGAAAGGCCAGTATAAAGAAGAGAAGCGAGCTCCCATCCCCCAATGAAATATGAGCTTCCAGCAGCCTGTCGAAAAAAGGTATCGCCAGCTCCACCATCCCGATGGCCAGCAGCCAGGCTACTCCCATCAGAAAGAATGACTCTCCCATGAACTGCCCCATCAGCTGCAAAGGACTCGCCCCCGCCACTTTTCGCACCGCCACCTCCCTCGCGCGCTCTTCCGCCCGGGCCGTCGAAAGATTGATATAATTTAATAAGGCCACCAGCAGGATAAAGACCGCCAGGGCGGAAAAAATGGTATTGAACAGGCGATTACCCTTCGGGGAGTCATTGATCTTTCCCTTACTAAAATGTACATCCATCAGCCTCTCTACCTCAAACCGCACATGATACGCCGATGCTTGCGCATTATCCAGCTCCGGTTGCACATGGACCTTGGAGATGACCTCCAGCTGCCGCTGCAAGGCAGGTATATCCGGGCGCCCCCGGAAAAGAACGAACGTATAGACTTCAAAGTCATCTTGCATCCAGGCCGTCGTCGCCTGGAAATTCCTCCATAGCAGGGCGTCTATCTTTAGATCCGAATTGGCCGGCCGGTCCGCTATCACTCCTGTAACATGAAAGACATGCTTGTCACATACCAGCGTCTTACCTATCGCCGACGCCGCCCCAAAATATTTTCGGGCCATGCTCTCTGTCAGTACCATCGAGTAGGGCTCCGTTAACGCCGCCCCCGCCGAACCTTCCAGAAAAGAAAAATAAAAAAGGGAGAAGACGGCCTGCTCCGAATAGACGAAATGCTTCTCCGACATCAGCTCACCCCGCAGGCTGGCAGCAGCCGTACCCCCTGACACCTGGCCTTGTCCAATGGAATTACCTGGGTCGGTCCGCCGCACGATAATGTCCCCCGGCTCGATCCTTGCCGCCGCCTCCACCTCCGGGCAGTCGCGAACCAGCGCCCCCGCCAAAGGGGTATTGGAAGTGGCAAAGTTCAGCTCCGTCTCGGGCGCATGCAATACGCTCGTCACCCGGACAATACGATCCGCCTTGGGATGATAGCTGTCAAAGCTGGTTTGGTAGTGAACATAACCATAGATCAGCAGGCAGGTGGCTATACCCGTGCAGAGCCCCAGGATATTGATCAGGGCAAATTTCTTACGGCGCAGCAGGTGACGCAGGTAAATTTTTTTCATAGCTCCCACAAGAATGCAATTTCTCCGGCTACGGCAGCTCGCTCACCAGCTATTTGTGACATCTTTAACACCAACGAGCCGCCAGCCGGCTCATAAGGAGGTGGGAACTAACATATTAAGAAAATAGCTCATGCGGAAGGCAGCTATTTTTAGCAGATTTGTCGAAAAAATGACGTTAAAATAATCCCCTAACTCAAAAAATGTCCCATCTTTGCATCTCGAAAACTATTAAATCAATTTCATCCGAATTGAAATGAAAAAAAACTCACCCATATCACACTCTTCCGTGATATTGCACGCCTTCAATAAGCGTGGGTTTTTTGCTGCGCCCGTGTGCTCAGTTTTTTCCGTCCGCCCTGTTCCCTTTTGGGTGCGACGTTGATACAACCCTCCCATAGCGTCCCCTTATACAGAGGCACTATTCAATCCATCCCTGAGACGGTTGGTCTGATAATTGATCCCCCGTCCAAGCAGTGGAGTCTATTTTTCATCTCAAGAGCACACATTCAAAATGGAACACAGTTTTAAAATATTGATAGCTGATGCGACCCACCAGGACTTCGCAAAGATCATCTGTGACGAAATGGAGTCGTCGGCAAAAGCCAGAGGCACCGGTATTGCCAAGCGGAGCCCCGACTATATCCAGCAGAAAATGCGCGAGGGTCGGGCGGTCATAGCCTTCACAGAGGATGGCGTCTGGGCCGGATTCTGCTATATCGAGACATGGAGTCACGGGCAATATGTCGCCAACTCCGGCCTTATCGTATCCCCCCAATTCCGGAAGAGCGGTCTCGCCAAAAACATAAAGAAAAAAATATTCGAGCTCAGCCGGAAGACATACCCCGAAGCCAAGATCTTCGGTCTCACCACCGGCCTGGCCGTCATGAAGATCAACTCCGAGCTGGGCTACGAACCCGTAACCTATTCCGAGCTCACCCAGGACGACGCCTTCTGGGCCGGCTGTAAAAGCTGTGTCAACTACGAGATCCTCATGAGCAAGGAACGGAAGAACTGTATGTGCACCGCCATGCTCTATGACCCCAAAGATCACTACGAGCCCGAAGAGACCCAGCAGGATTTCACCAAACACTCCAAGCTGTACGAACGCTTTATGCGTATCAAACAATGGAAGCTGCTTGCTCCCTTCCTGAAACACCACGACTCCGGCAACAGCAAGTCCGGTGCCGGCAGCAAACCCGGAACAGGCAACGAAAACAAGTCCGGCGGCACTCCGGAAGGAGCCAAACGCCATCGCAGCCTCTTTCACACGTTCTTTAACTTTTAACTTTCATCAGAAATCACCCGTCATCGTCATGAACAATAAAGTTGTATTAGCTTATAGCGGAGGATTGGATACCACCTACTGCGCCGTCTATCTTCAAAAGGTCAAAGGACTCGAGATACATGCCCTCACCGTCAATACGGGGGGATTTAGCGACAAGGAAATAGAGCAGATAGCATCCCGCGCCAAAAGCCTCGGCGTAGCCTCCTTCGAATGTGTGGACGTCACAAAGGAATACTACGACAGCTGTATCAAATACCTCATTTTCGGCAATGTCCTCAAGAACGCCACCTATCCGCTGAGCGTTAGCGCCGAGCGGATGGTACAGGCCATCGCGGTAGCAGAGCACGTAAAGAAAACAGGAGCTTCCTATGTAGCCCATGGCAGCACCGGCGCCGGTAATGACCAGGTACGTTTTGATATGGTATTTCAAAGCATGCTCCCCGGTGTGGAGATCATCACTCCTATCCGCGACCTGCGGCTCAGCCGGGAAGAAGAGATCACCTTCCTGAAAGACAATGGCGTGGAGATGAATGCGGAGAAGGCAAAATACAGCATCAATAAAGGCCTCTGGGGTACTTCTGTCGGCGGTAAGGAAACGCTGACCTCAAAAGACTATCTGCCCGAAGAAGCCTGGCCCACACAGGTGACTGAAAAGGGCGCCCGCAATCTCGAGCTCGGGTTCGTAAAGGGTCAGCTCGTCACGGTAGATGGCAAAAAGTTCAGCCACCCCGTGCAGGCCATCCAATATCTGCAGGCCATCGCACAGCCTTATGGCGTGGGAAGGGATATCCATGTCGGCGATACCATCATTGGCATCAAAGGCCGGGTAGGCTTCGAAGCCGCCGCCCCCGTCATCATCATAAAGGCCCACCACCTGCTGGAAAAACATACGCTTACCAAATGGCAGCTGTATTGGAAAGATCAGCTCAGCACCTGGTATGGCAACTGGCTCCATGAAGGACAGATGCTCGACCCCACCATGCGCAACATCGAGAAGTTCCTGGAAGATACACAGGCCACCGTCACCGGCAAGGCCTTTGTCACCCTGCAGCCCTACCGATTCACCGTCACAGGCATCGAGAGCGCGCATGATCTTATGAGCAGTAAGTTCGGCAGCTATGGAGAGATGAACAAAGGCTGGTCTGGCGATGACGTGAAAGGCTTTGCCAAGATCTTCGGCAATCAGACGGCCATTTACCACAAAGTAAACGAGGCTGCACAATGAGCACGACAAACAACACAGGCACACAGGTCATAAAGGCCGGCATCATCGGTGGCGCAGGCTACACAGGCGGAGAAATGCTCCGGATCCTGCTGAACCACCCCAACGTCGAGCTTGCCTTTGCACATAGCAAGAGCAATGCAGGCAAACCCCTCCATGCAGTGCACGAAGACCTGATAGGGGAGACAGACAGGCTCTTCGATGCGGAATGGAACTATGACGTCCATGTGCTCTTTCTTTGTCTGGGACATGGGGATTCGAAGAAATTCGTCGAAGCCAACTCCCCCATCCCCGGCAAGGTCAAAATCATCGATCTTTCACAGGACTACAGACTTCGTAGCGGCGCCTCGTCGCCAGGCACCTCCGCCGGCCCGGCAGCAGCCGGTCCGGCCTCTCAGGACTTCGCATCTCCCCTGTCCGGTCGCCCCTTTCTCGATGGACAGCCCGCGATCTATGGTCTCCCCGAGCTCAACCGCGACGCCATCCGGACCGCCCGGCATATCGCCAACCCCGGTTGTTTTGCTACCGCCCTCCAGCTCGGACTCCTTCCCCTGGCCAAGGCCGGCTTGCTGAGCGACGTTTACTCCACCGGCATCACCGGCTCCACCGGCGCAGGTCAAAGTCTCAGCCCTACCTCGCATTTTTCATGGAGAGCCAATAATATACAGGCATACAAGACCCTGACCCACCAGCACCTGAAGGAAGTAGGGCAGTCCCTGCAGCAGGCAGCGGCTTCCGGACCGGGCACCCTCCCCCACATTAATTTCGTACCCTGGCGCGGCGACTTCACCCGCGGTATCTTTATTACTTCCCAGCTCCGCGTCGAGCGACGACCAGAAGAAATAATCGCCCTATACGAAGCATTTTACAAAGGCCATCCCTTCACCATCCTTAGCCGGCAGGCTATCTCGCTGAAGCAGGTGGTCAACACCAACAAATGCCTGATCCAGCTGGAGCAGCAAGGTTCCCAGCTGGTGGTTCACTCCGCCGTCGACAATCTGCTGAAAGGAGCCGCCGGTCAGGCAGTGCAGAATATGAACCTCCTGTTCGGTCTTGACGAACAGACAGGCCTGCACCTGAAAGCAAACGCCTTTTAACACCGGTCTGTCAGAGCCGTCAGGCCTGGCCAGATATCAAAACCATTAGATATGAACTTATTTGACGTTTATCCTATCAATGACATCACCATCGTAAAAGCCAAAGGCTCCTACGTATGGGACAACGAAGGACAACAATATCTCGATCTGTATGGCGGTCATGCCGTGATTTCCATCGGACATACACACCCGCATTATGTCAACCGCGTCACCGATCAGCTGAACAAGGTCGGATTTTATTCCAACTCCATCCGCATACCCCTTCAGCAGGAGCTTGCCGCCAAACTGGGCAAGGTCTCCGGCAGGGGCGACTACAGCCTCTTCCTTTGCAACTCCGGAGCCGAAGCCAATGAGAATGCCCTGAAGCTGGCCTCCTTTCACAATGGACGGAAGAAGGTCGTCGCCTTCTCCAAATCCTTTCATGGAAGGACTTCTCTGGCCGTAGCGGTGACGGACAACCCGTCCATCGTCGCCCCCATCAATCAGACGGACAATGTCATCTTCCTCCCTTTTAACGACGAGGCAGCCCTTGAAGCATGCTTCCAACAGCAGGGCAAGGAGATCTCTTCCGTCATCGTGGAAGGCATCCAGGGCGTAGGTGGTATCAGGGAAGCATCCGCAACCTTCCTGCAGAAGATCAGTCAGCTTTGTAAGGAATATGGCGCCGTATTCATCGCCGACAGCGTACAGTGCGGATATGGCCGCAGCGGGAAATTCTTCTCCCACGACCACGCCGGGGTAGATGCGGATATCTATACCATGGCCAAAGGCATGGGAAATGGATTCCCCGTAGCAGGCATCATCATCGCCCCGCATTTGAAGCCAAAACACGGCATGCTCGGCACTACCTTCGGTGGCAATCATCTCGCATGCGCTGCTGCACTGGCCGTACTGGAAGTCATCGAACAGGAAAGACTCATCGCCAACGCTGCGGAGGCGGGCAGCTATCTCATCGCACAGCTGAAAAAGATCCCCGGTTTGCAAAACGTACGTGGCAAGGGATTGATGATAGGATTCGATGTCCCCGAACCATGGAAGGACCTGAAGAAAAATCTTCTGTTCAACCAGCACATCTTCACAGGCGAGGCAAAGCCGAACACCATTCGTCTTCTGCCCTCTCTTGCGCTGAGAAAAAAAGACGTCGACGCATTCATAGAGTCCCTGGAAGAAGAGATACATGTCCTGGAAGGAGCCGCCAGGGTCACGGAATAAAATGTCCGCTGCCAGCGTCGCCAAATGGCCGGCCGCCAATGTCACGGAATAGCGTCCCTGACCGGCAAGGTCATCAAATAGTAAAAGAGTTCAATTCAAATAAAGATGAAAAATTTCATTTCCGCGCATGATGTAAAGGACATCGACAGTCTTGTAAGGTCTGCTCTTGCCTATAAAGCCAATCCTCTCAAGGATAAGGAGCTGGGCGCCCACAAAAGGATCGGGATGCTCTTCCTCAATCCTTCCATGCGTACCCGTCTGTCTACACAGATCGCGGCCCAGAACCTCGGCGCCGATGCCATCGTCTTCAACGTGGATAAGGAAGGCTGGGCCCTGGAATTTGAAGAAGAAGCTATCATGAGCGGTAGTAAGGTAGAGCACGTCAAGGACGCCGCCCCCATCATGGGTAATTATTTCGACATTCTCTGTATCCGTACCTTCCCTTCCCTGAAGAACAAGGAAGAAGACTACAGCGAGCTTTATATCAACCAGTTTGTCAAGTACAGCGGCATCCCCGTCGTGAGCCTGGAAAGCTCTACCCTGCACCCGCTGCAGAGCCTCACGGACATCATCACCATCACCGAGGTTTTGGGCAACGGCGGATCGTCCGCCAGGGGATCAGCCAAGCCCTCCGACTCCCCCTCGACAGGGTCACCCGCCGGGTCGGCCAAAGGTCGCAAACCCAAGATCGTCCTCACCTGGGCCCCTCACGTAAAAGCCCTGCCACAGGCCGTCGCCAATAGCTTCTCCCAATGGGTCAACGCCTGGGGGCAAGCAAACTTCGTTATAACGCATCCCGAAGATTACGAGCTTGACCCGCAGTTCACCAAAGGCGCTACCATCACCCATAACCAGGACGAAGCATTGAAAGATGCCGACTTCGTCTATGTCAAGAACTGGAGCACCTTCAACGACTATGGCAAGATCTACTGCAATGACCCCGAATGGATGCTGACACAGGACAAGCTGAAGCAGACCAACAATGCCAAAGTCATGCACTGCCTGCCCGTACGCAGGAACGTAGAGCTCAGCGACGAGATCCTGGACAGCCCCTCCAGCATCGTGACACAGGAGGCGTCCAACAGAGTATGGGCCGCGCAGGCCGTACTGGCAGAATTGCTAAAACGATAGACATGCAACTTTCCATTATAAAAATAGGCGGCAACATCATCGACGACGAAGCCAAGCTCGAGCTTTTCCTGGATGCATTCGCGGCCGTGAAAGGCAAGAAGATCCTCGTTCACGGCGGAGGCAAGCTGGCTACCAAGGTCGCCACCGGTCTTGGCGTACAGCAACAGATGATCGACGGCCGCCGCATCACCGACGCCGAAACCCTGAAGATCGTTACCATGGTCTATGCCGGCACCATCAACAAAAACATCGTAGCCCGGCTGCAGGCCAAGGGCTGCAATGCGATGGGACTCACCGGCGCGGATGGAAATGCAATCCTGGCTCACAAGCGCGTACATCCGGCCATCGATTACGGTTATGTAGGAGACGTGGATGCAGTAGACTCAAGCTTACTTACCAGCCTGCTCATGCTGGACAAGACCCTTGTCTTCGCACCCATTACCCACGACGGTAAAGGCCAGCTATTAAATACGAACGCCGACACCATCGCCCAGGAGATAGCCCGCGCACTTTGCAGAACTTTCGATACCAGCCTCGTCTATTCTTTTGAAAAGAGCGGTGTGCTCCTCGATGCCGACGACGACAGCTCCGTCATAGGACGCATCGACCCCGCTTATTATCAGGAACTGAAGCAGAAGCAGGTTATCTTTGCCGGCATGATCCCCAAACTGGACAATGCCTTTGCCGCCCTCAGCAGCGGCGTAGGAAAAGTTATTATCGGGCGGGCCGAACAGCTCTCCCAGCTACTCACCGGTGCATCCGGAACAACCATCGTACATGCGTGATCCAGATATCCATATATTACAGGCAGAGGCCATCAACCTGTTGCGAGAGCTGATAGCCACACCCTCTTTTAGCAAGGCGGAAGGCGAGACCGCTGCCCTCCTGGAACAATTTCTCCGCACCAAAGAGATCCCCGCGGACAGGCTGCAGAACAATGTCTGGGCAAAGAATAAACACTTCGACCCCACCAAGCCTACCCTGCTCTTGAATTCCCATCACGACACCGTCAAGCCCAATAAAGCCTATACCCTCGACCCCTTCTCACCCATCGAGAAGGACGGGAAGCTCTACGGACTTGGCAGCAACGATGCCGGAGCATCGCTCGTATCCCTGATCGCCACTTTTATCTGGTACTACGAACAAAAAGATCTCACCCATAATATCATACTGGCTCTCTCCGCGGAAGAAGAAATATCCGGGCACAACGGCATCGAGCTCCTCATCCCGCATATGGGACACATCGACTGGGGGGTGGTGGGCGAGCCCACGCAGATGCAGCTGGCCGTAGCCGAAAAAGGACTGCTCGTGCTGGATTGTACTGTTCATGGCAAGGCCGGGCATGCCGCCCGCAACGAAGGCGAAAATGCCATCTACAAGGCCCTTCCCGACATCGAATGGTTCCGGACTTATCAGTTTCCGAAGGTCTCCGACCTTCTCGGACCGGTAAAGACCACCGTCACCGTCATCGACACCGACAACAAAGCCCATAACGTCGTACCTTCCGTCTGTCACTTCGTAGTGGATGTACGCGTAAATGAGCTCTATACCTTTGAAGAGATCCTGGACGTTATACGCCGGCATGTATCCTGCGATGTACAGCCCCGCAGCCTGCGCATGCGTTCATCTTCCATTTCTGTCCAGCACCCCGTAGTACTGTCCGGCATCAGCGCAGGCAGAAAATGCTATGGCAGCCCAACGACCTCCGACAAGGCATTGATGCCCTTCCCTACATTGAAGACAGGTCCCGGCGACAGCGCCCGAAGCCATACCGCAGATGAATACATTCTGCTGGACGAGATCAGGGATGGAATAACATCGTATATTGAACTTTTACGCCCCATTTTGATGGGCAGCTAAGCAACTAAAAATTACCCCATCCCGGACCCACCGGGACGGCGGGTTCCAAAAATTGAACGTATGAGCAAACTCTGGAGCAAACAAAATACCAGTACATCCGCACAGGTCGAGACCTTTACCGTAGGCCGCGACAAGGAATTTGACGTGCTGCTTGCCGAATACGACGTACTCGGCTCCCTGGCCCATACGCAAATGCTGGAGAGCGTCGGACTCCTCAGTAAGGAAGACAGAGAGTTGATCCATCGGGAATTGAACAATATTCTCACTGTCATCAGAGAGGGTGGCTTCGTCATAGAAAAGGACATCGAGGACGTTCACTCGCAGGTGGAATACATGCTGACCCAGCGTATTGGCGAGGCGGGCAAAAAGATCCACAGCGGGCGCAGCCGCAACGACCAGGTAGCCGTGGATATCAAGCTCTACCTCCGGGGGCAGGTACTGCACCTAAAGGATGAAACCAAACAGCTGTTCGATCTGCTGATCCAGCTCAGCGAGCAGTACAAGGATAAGCTCCTCCCCGGCTATACACACCTGCAGATAGCCATGCCCTCCTCTTTCGGGCTTTGGTTTGGCGCCTATGCGGAAAGCCTTATCGACGACCTGGAGCTGCTGGCCGCAGCTTATCATATTGTCAATAAAAATCCCCTGGGCAGCGGCGCCGGCTATGGTTCCTCCTTCCCCCTGGACAGAGAGATGACTACCCGCCTGCTGGGGTTTGCATCTCCCAACTATAACTCCGTGTACGCCCAAATGACTCGCGGGCGGGCGGAAAAGGTAGTTGCCACCGGCCTTGCGTCCATTGCCGCGACGCTTAGCCGGCTCGCCATGGACTGTTGTCTGTATATCAATCAAAACTTTGGATTTATCTCTTTCCCTAACGAACTCACCACCGGCAGCAGCATCATGCCCCATAAAAAGAACCCCGACGTGTTCGAGCTGATAAGAGCCAAATGCAATAGGATCCAGGCCACTCCCAACGAGCTGACCCTCCTCATCAGCAACCTCCCTTCCGGCTACCACCGCGACCTGCAGCTGACAAAGGAAATTCTCTTCCCCGCCATCGAAGAAGGCAAAGCCTGTCTGCAGATGACAAGATTGATGCTCTCGAACATTCAGATAAAGGATAATATCCTGGACGACGCGAAATACAAATACCTCTTTAGCGTGGAAGCCGTCAACGAGCTGGTAAATAAAGGTGTTCCTTTCCGTGAAGCCTATCGCCAAATAGGAGATCAGATTGAAAAGGGACAGTTCCATTTTGACCACTCGCAGGGACTCCATCATACGCATGTCGGCAGCATCGGGAATTTATCCAACGACAAGATCGCGGCGGAAATGGAAAAAGTGTTGCAGAAGTTCAGCTAAGACTAAAGTCTTGCCTTCGGCCAACGGCCCACGGGCCATCCAGGGGTGTTTGTCCATCCAGTTTAGAATCCTTAAATTGTATAGACAAGCTACTGCACCATGAAGATATTCCATTTATCAGCCATCCTCCTCAGTTGCTGCCTCGCCAAAGCCGCCGGTCCTGGCCACGGTTCATCGCCCTCATCGACCACCGCCGTACCACCCGCCTCACATCAGGAGTCCCGTCCCACTTCCCATCGGCACCCCGGCTCCGACACCACACTAAAGACAAACGCCATCGCCGACCTCGATACCCATTACGACGAATATAAAAAGATAGCCCTTCAGATCTGGGATTATGCCGAAGTAGGATACAAGGAAGTCAAAAGCTCCGCCCTTCTCCAGAAGACGCTTACCGAGGCCGGCTTTAAGGTACAGGCCGGCGTCGCCGATATACCCACCGCCTTTGTAGCCACGTATGGGTCTGGCAGCCCTGTCATCGGCATACTGGCGGAATACGATGCCCTTCCCGGACTCGCTCAGCAGGCCCTGCCCGAGAAAACCCCCATCGAAGGCAGGAATGCAGGACATGGCTGCGGACACCACCTGTTCGGTACCGCCAGCGTGGCCGCAGGCATCGAGATTAAAAAGCTCATGGGGTCGAAGAAGCTATCCGGCACCATCCGCGTATATGGATGCCCGGCAGAAGAGGGTGGCTCGGGTAAAGTATATATGGTAAGGGCCGGATTGTTCAATGACGTGGATGCCGTTATCCACTGGCACCCCGGCGCCTCCAATGCTGTAACGCTCACGAGCGCCCTGGCCAACAAGTCCGCCAAATTCCGCTTCCATGGACTTGCAGCACATGCGGCAGCCGCCCCCGACAAAGGCCGGTCCGCCCTGGATGGGGTTGAATCCATGGATTATATGGTCAACATGATGCGCGAACATATTCCTCAGGAGACACGTATCCATTATGTGATCACCAATGGCGGCAAGGCGCCCAATGTAGTGCCCGACTTTGCCGAAGTATATTACTACGTCCGTCACCCTAAAAAGGAGGAGGTCGTGCGGATCTTCGACTGGGTCGTCAAGGCTGCCAATGGCGCTGCAATGGGCACCGGCACCACCGTGGATTATGAGATCATTGGCGGCACACACGATCTTCTGCTCAACAGGACGCTGGCAGAGGACATGCAGCAAAACCTGCTTCGCGTAGGCGGCGTCAGCTATACACCTGCCGAGGTCGGGTTCGCCAAAAAGTTACAGTCCTCTTTTACCTTTAAAGTACCCGATATCACCACCGCAGCTATGGTCAGACCTTTGAAAGAAGACGACGATGGCGGAGTGGGCGGATCCACCGACGTGGGTGATGTGAGCTATGTTGTCCCGACAGTAGGCATGTCCGCCGCTAC
>Ga0207667_10001661_pt1 | contig 28046 bp, 21 predicted proteins | sample KBSCornC52_FD_184301 | JGI IMG/M metagenome (GOLD analysis project Ga0207667, IMG submission 184301) | Corn rhizosphere microbial communities from Kellogg Biological Station, Michigan, USA - KBS Corn C5-2 (SPAdes) (version 2) | ecosystem: Host-associated > Plants > Roots > Rhizosphere > Soil ...
GACCCAGTCGCGGATCGGCGCGTCCTTGACCTGGCACATGCGCCAGATGTCGCCTTCCTCCAGGTGCTGGGTGAGCAGCACCTCGCCGGTGGCGATGTCGACGATGCGGCCTTCGCCGGCCTCGGCGACCTCGAAGGTCTTGTCGTGCGAGCCGTATTCCTCGGCCTGCTGCGCCATCAGGCCGACGTTGGGGATCGTGCCCATCGTCACCGGGTCGAAGTTGCCGTTGGTCTTGCAGAAGTTGATGACTTCCTGGTAGATGCGGGCGAACGTGCTTTCCGGGATCACGGCCTTGGTGTCCTTCGGACGGCCGTCGGCGCCCCACATCTTGCCGCCGATGCGGATCATGGCCGGCATGGACGCGTCGACGATGACGTCGTTGGGCGCGTGCAGGTTGGTGATGCCCTTGGCCGAGTCCACCATCGCGAGTTCCGGGCGGTGCTCGTGGCAGGCGTGCAGGTCGCGGATGATCTCGTCGCGCTTGGACGTCGGCAGCGATTCGATCTTCTCGTACAGCGTGGCCATGCCGTTGTTGACGTTGATGCCCAGCTCGTCGAACAGCTTGCCGTGCTTCTCGAAGGCCTCGCGATAGAAGATGCGCACGGCGTGGCCGAACACGATCGGGTGCGACACCTTCATCATCGTGGCCTTGACGTGCAGCGAGAACATCACGCCCGTCTTGCGCGCGTCTTCCATCTCGCGTTCGTAGAACTCGAGCAGCGCCTTCTTGCTCATGAACATCGAGTCGATGATCTCTCCGTCCAGCAGCGAGACCTTGGGCTTGAGCACGGTCGTCTTGCCGGCCTTGGTGACCAGCTCCATGCGCACGTCACGCGCCTTGTTCAACGTGATCGACTTCTCGCCATGGTAGAAATCGCCGTCCTTCATGGTGGCCACGTGCGTCTGCGAGGCCTGGCTCCAGGTGCCCATCGAATGCGGGTGCTTGCGTGCGTAGTTCTTGACCGCCAGCGGGGCGCGGCGGTCGGAGTTGCCCTCGCGCAGCACCGGGTTGACCGCGCTGCCCAGGCACTTGGCGTAGCGGGCGCGGATCTTCTTTTCGTCGTCGCTCGCCGGCTGCTCGGGGTAGTCGGGCACCGCGTAGCCCTTGCCCTGCAGCTCCTTGATCGCGGCCACCAGCTGCTGCACCGAGGCGCTGATGTTGGGCAGCTTGATGATGTTGGTGTCGGGCAGCAGCGTCAGCCGGCCGAGCTCGGCCAGGTTGTCGGGCACCTTCTGTTCGTCGGTCAGGTAGTCGGAAAACTCGCCCAGGACGCGGGCCGCCACCGAGATGTCGCTGGCTTCGACGGCGATGCCCGCCGGCGCCGTGAAGGCGCGCACGACGGGCAGGAAGGCATGGGTCGCCAGCAGGGGCGCCTCGTCCGTCAGGGTGTAGATGATGGTCGGCTTGTTCGTGGTCATCGGGGCGGTTCCAGGGTTTCGAGGGGCGGAACCGCGACGGCCGTGAGCGTGCCGCGTGGACGTGGCGCCGGGGTTCCCGGCCGGCATTTTCCACCCAACGGCCGCCCCGAGGGGCGCGCCCGGGCTATCCACCGGGTTACAGGCGCTCCCGCGCCTTGACGCGCGTCAAGGCGGCGTCAGCCCAGCTTGTTGATCTCGCCCTGCACCGTCCAGCGGTCGGCTTCCGGCAGCGCCTCGAGCAGCAACTGGACGAAGCGCTCCTGGCTGCCCCCGGCGGCGTCGGCCGCACGCTTGACCATCACGCGGGCGATCGGCCCCATCTTGCGGGTGACGACCTGCGCCACCTGGGTCTTGAAGTCCTCGGTCAGCGCGGCGCCGGCCGGCGCCGCCGTGACATGCGCGGGGTGCTGCGCGACAGGGGTGGCGCCGCTGGCCATCGGCGAACCGACCGGCGTGATGCGGCTGCTGCCGCGCGCCTGGTCGATGAACTGCCGGCGCCTGGCTTGCTCGGGAATGTTGTGCGCGACGGCCGTGGCCAGGCTGGTGGCGTCGTGGTGCGTGCGCGCGGCGTCGCGCACCATCACGCGCGCCATCGGCCCCACGTGCGTGGCGAGCGCGCGCTCCAGGCGCTGCAGTTCGGCCGGATCCCAGCTGCCGATGTTGAATCCGGTGCCGCTATGGCCGGAATGGCTCGTGTGGCTGGCGTGGCTGGCGTGGCCGGGGCTGCCCGGGTGGCTCGCGTTGCTGGCGCTGGCGTGCGAAGCGAGCGGGTCGCGCTGCGGCGGCACCGTGTTGGGGGCCGCCACGCTCGGCGAGACGGCGCTGGTCGTTCCGGGCTGGTCGCCGTCGTGCGGGATCGGCAGGATCACCGTGGCCTTGGCCCCAGGCGCGGCGGGCGCGCGCGACAGCCCCTGCAGCGCGGCGCGCATCGCGGCCGCGTCGGGGTAGCGGTCGGCCGGGTTCTTGGCGATGGCGCGCGCGACGACCGCGTCGTAAGCGGCGGGCCGCAGGCCCTTGGTGACCACGCTGGGCGCGGGCGGATGCTCGTTGAGGATCTTGTACATCACCTCCTGCGTGGCGCCGGTGAAGGCGCGCCGCCCGGTGAGCATGCGGTACAGCAGCACGCCGCACGCGAACAGGTCGGCGCGGTGGTCGATGCCCTTGCCGGTGAACTGCTCGGGCGCCATGTAGGCCGGCGTGCCGATCATCGACGAGACCTGCGTGAGGTTGGCGTCCTCCAGCCGCGCGATGCCGAAATCGGTCAGCTTGACCTGGCCCTGGCGCGTGACGATGAGGTTGGCCGGCTTGATGTCGCGGTGCCAGACACCCTGCGCGTGCGCCACCGACAGGGCCTCGAGCAGCTGGTCCATCACCGCCAGCACGTTGGCCTCGGACAGCATCTGCGGCACGGAGAGGATGTCGTCGAGGGTGCGCCCGTCGACGAACTCCATCGCGATGAAGGTGACGTCGCCGTCCTCGCCGAAGTCGTAGATGGCCACGACGCCCGGGTGCTGGATGCGCCCCACCGCCTTGGCCTCGTTGCGGAAGCGCGCGGCGATCGAATCGGCGGCCTGGCTGTCGCCCAGCAGCTCGCGGTGGATCGTCTTGATCGCCACCGGGCGGTGGATGTGCGGATCGAAGCCCTTGTAGACCGTGCCCATCGAGCCACGGCCCAGCACGGCGGAGATCGTGTACTTGCCGATGCGTTCGGGGATCGGGGGCGGCGTCGAGGACATGGGAGCGGATCAGAAGCTGTGGATGGCCTGCCGGGCGGGCGTGTCGGGTTCGTTCGACCGCGGCCCTAGCCTTCGAGCATCTTCATGGCGTGCGCCAGGCTGGTGCGCATGCGGTTGAAGGAATCGGACAGCACGCCGATCTCGTCCTTGGACTTGACGGCGAACTCCGGTGCCTCGAACTCGCCCAGCGAGACGCGGTCGGCGATGCCGGCCAGCGTGCGCACCGGCCGGATGACCAGGCGGTACAGCATCAGGTTCAGCGCGGCGCCGATCAGCAGGAACACGCCCGCCAGCACGCCGACCACGACCATCAGCTGGTGGTCGGCCTGCTGCAGCGGCAGCGTCAGCGGCACGGAGACGACCTGCGCGCCCAGGGGCTCGTTGAGCGTCCAGCCGAAGCCGTTGGCCGGGCCGTACTTGTCGGTCAGCGTCTTGGGCGCGGCCTCGGGCGTGCTGTGGCAGGCCAGGCAGCCCGGGTTGGTCAGGGCGATCGGGCGCGCGATGTACAGCGCGGTGCCGGTGGGCGTCTCGCGCTCGCCGATGAACTCCTTGAGATCGGCCTTCTGCTTGAAGGTGCGCACGATGTCCTCTTCCCAGGCCACGGCGCGGTCGCGCGGGTTGGTCGGGTTGAGCATCGCCGACTTGAACGCGTAGTCGGGGTAGGCCTTCTGCAGGTGGCCCAGCACCTCGGCCGCGGAGTACGCCGGCACGGATTGCGGCAGGAAGGTGTACTTCATCTGCGTCTCGAGCAGCGGCTTGATCTGGGTGGCCGTGTAGGTGCTGACGCCCTGGGCGCCGGTCATCAGCAGGCGGGCCGTGTCGACGACCTGGTCCTTGGCGGCCTGGCGCAGCAGCCCGCGGGCGATGAACGTCGAGGCGCCCAGGCCCACCAGGAACACGAGCAGGAACACCAGGTTGAACTTGACGAGGAGCTTCATGGCTAGTCTGGCTGGATCAGGGATGGGAGGACGCGGCGGGCTCGCGCGGGGGCGGGGGCGGCGGGTACAGGATGGCGTGCCATTCGGGGTGCGACTTCAGGCCCGCGACGAGGCCGCTGCGGAACTGCGGGTCGGCCGCCAGGCGGCGCCAGCGTTCGGCGAACACGCGGCGCAGCGAGGCCTCGGCGTCGATCCAGGGCTGGGCGTCCGCGTAGGTCATCTCGCCCAGGCGGCGCGGCGCCACGTCGGTGGTGAACGCGGCCAGGCGCGAGGGCAGCGAATCCATGAAGGCGCGCGGCATCGACTGCACGAAGGTGGGCGAGGCGCCGCGGGCGAGCACCGCCTTGCCGTTGGCGGGCACCGTGACGCGGTCGCCGGCCTTGAGCTGCTGCGCCGGCGCGTCGGGCGCGCGCGGCTGCACGCGCGAGGGGCCGGTCTCGGCGAAGGCTTCGGCGCTGCCGCCCTCGACGTCGAGGATGAGGCTGCCGGCGGCGGTGTCGGTGTCGGCCACCGGGCTGCGCAGCGCGCCGGGGCCGCCCGCGGGCGCGGCGACCTTGGCCCAGCCGGTCAGCAGGTACACGCCGGCGTGGCTGCTGTCGCCGCCCAGGTTGGGGGTGACCATTGCGCGACTGTCGGGACCCAGTGCGACGGCGGGGCCGCCGGAAAATTCCAGCCGCAGCAGCCGCGTCTGGTGGCCGGTGGCGAGCAGGTCGCCCGCTTGCAGGCGCACGCCCTCGGCGAGCGCGAAGCGGGCGCCGTCGCGCAACAGGGTGGCGTCGCCATCGAGCATGGTCACCAGCGGCATGCGCGCAGCCGCCGACGCCGCGACGGCGCAGGTCGCCAGGAGGGCGGCCAGGAGATGGCGGAAAGCGAGCGACGGCATAGTCGCGGATTATGGCCACCCCGGGGCCGTCCCGGCGTGACTTGTGCCTCGATTTCGAGGGAGGGGCCCCCTAGGCGCCGCGCGCTTTCAGCGGGCGGTGGGGCCCGCGCGGACGCGCTCTGGCTGCATCAGCCGGTCGATCAGGCCGTAGAAGACCTGTTCGGTCTCCTGGGCGTCGAGCACGTACAGCCCGTGCAGCACGTCGTCGAAGAAGTAGCCGGGTTCGCCGTCGGCGCCGAGGTTGTCGCGGCTGCGCACGATCTCGGACTCCGGGATCTCCAGACGCAGCGCCGTCTTCAGCGCGATCATCGGCACCTCGGTCTCGCCGCCGTCCAGCAGGTCCTGGAGCACGTCCAGCAGCGCCTGCTGGCGCGGCGTGGCGTGGAACCAGGGGTCGCTCCAGCCTGTCCAGTCCATCTTGCAGCTGATGCCGTCGGCAAGCACGTGATAGGCCGCGACGCGGGCCTGGTTGACCGCCTTGGCGGCGGACACGGCGGCGCGCAGGGCGCCGATGTACTGACGATGGTTGGCCTGACTCATCGGAGCCTTCCGCAAGCGTTGGAAAAGCGGGTGCGCGGAGCGTTTTTTCCTGCGATCGCGCGTTCGCCGTTCCCTTGCTTATCGGCGCGCCGGGCGGCCGGCTTTAACGCGACCGTGGCGCGAGCGCGGCCGAGAGGACTTTTGTCACTCGCGGGGCTGATCGAGACGGCGCACGGCGCCGGTGGCGCGTTCGGCGGCGTGCGGCGCGGCGTCCATGCGCAGCGGCGCGAGCTTGTGTCGCGCGCCATCGGGTCGTCCTCGGGCCGCGCCAGATCGGTGCGGGCGGCGGCGACCTCGACCGTGCGCGCTTGCCGCGAGCCGACGCCAGGATGTCCGATTCATAAGAAAGTTAGGCGGACAGGAGATCGACAGGAGTCCGCCGGGGGATCAAATCTTGCGTGGCCCTTGCTGCGGCCTGAACGCGTCGATCAGGATGGCATTCGACAATCGAACGGTCACATTCGAGGCGAGTCCATCGTCGAACGCGTGGCAGTTCAACCGTTCCCGATCTCGACGATGAAGTCCCCCGATCCCGCCTGGACAGGCCGCACCAGCCGCCTCGTCCTGTTCCACGGCCTGGCGAGCAGTGCGAAGGAATTCGGCTTCCTGACGCACCCTTTGCGGCGCCATGGCGTGCGCCTGGTCGCCCCCGAGCTGCCGGGCTACAGCGCCGGCACGCTCGCCGAGCGCGTCGCGTGGCGCGACTGGGTCGACGCCGCCGGCCGCTGCCTCGACGCGTTCGAGCGCGAGTCGCCCGAACCCTACGTGCTGGGCGGCCTGTGCACCGGCGCGATGCTCGCGCTGGCCGCGGCGAGCGGCCGCGCGCGGCCCGCGCTGCGCGGCGTCGCGCTGCTGTCGCCGCTGTTCGCCTACGACGGCTGGGCGCTGCCGTGGTGGTACGCGCTGCGCCCCGTCGCCTACGCCACGGGCCTGACCCGCTTGTGGTCGATGCGCGAGCGCGAACCGTTCGGGCTGCGCAACGAGCGCATGCGCGCGTTGATCCGCCAGCAGATCGCCGCCGGCGAGACGTCGCTGGCCGGTCCCGCCAGCGTGCCGCTGCGCGTCGTGCGCGAGAGCGAGCGCCTGTCCGCGCACGTGCGCCGGCTGCTGCCCGAGCTCGCGACCCCGGTACACGTGCTGCATGCCCGCGACGACGAGATCTGCCGCCTCGCCAGCGTGCGGCGCGCGCTCGCGGCGGTGCCCACCGGCCTGCTGAGCCTGCACGTGCTGGAGAACAGCTACCACATGATCACGGCGGACAACGACCGCCACCTGGTCGCCGACCGCCTCAGCGATTTCCTCCAGGGCCTGGACGCCAGCCCCCTCGACAGCGTGCCGTTCGCGCACGACCTCTCCACCGAACTGGACGTCGCGGAAGCGGCGCCCGCACCATGAGCACCCTCGACCGCCTCACCCACCTGATCCACGACAAGTTCGGCGTGGACACCGCCACCATCGACGCCGATGCGCCGTTCGCCAGCTACAACCTGGACTCGCTGACGGTCGCGGAGCTGATGTTCGAGATCGACGACGCGTTCCACGTCGCCGTGCCGGACGAGGCCGCCACCACGGTGACGACCCTGCGCCAGCTCGCGACTCTGATCGACGGGCTTCCCGAGAAGGTCTGAGAGCCCATGGGGCCGCGCATCGGCATCGCCGGCATCGGCGTCACCTGCCCGCTGGGCGACTCGCTCGAGGCGAGCTGGGACAGGCTGGTCGCGGGCGAGGGCGCCGTCGGCCGCATGGCCTTCGAGGGCCTGCCCGACATCGCCGCCGCGCAGGTGACCAGCGACGTCTCGCGGGTGCTGACGCGGCTGCAGCAGGTGGGCACCGAACGGGTGAGCCAGATGGCGCTGGGCGCGGTGCGCAAGGCGCTGGCCGACGCCCGCCTCGAGGCCTGGCCCGACCCCGAGCGCGTCGGGCTGTACCTGGGCACCGGCATGGGCGGCGCCGCCACGATGGACGCCGGCTTCGCCGCGCTGCACGGCGGCGGCCGCATCCCGCCGCTGACGGTCCCGGCGGGCATGGTCAACGGCGCCTCGGCGGTGGTGGCCATCCACGCCGACATCCGCGGGCCCGTGCTGACCTACGCCGTCGCCTGCGCCTCGGGATCCGTCGCGATGGCCGAGGCCGCGCACGCGCTGCGCCGCGGCGAGGTCGACATCGCGATCTGCGGCGGCGTCGAGGCGCCGCTGGCGCGCGGCACCGTCGCCGCCTGGCACGCGCTGCGCACGCTGGCCCCGCCCGACGCGGCCGACGTCGCGCGCAGCTGCCGCCCGTTCTCCGCCGACCGCGCCGGGCTCGTGCTGGGCGAGGGCGCGGCGTTCTTCGTGCTGCGTCGCGAGACCGACCTGCCCGTTCCGCCGCGCGCCTGGTTCGCCGGAGCCGCGGTGCGCAGCGACGCCCTGCATCTGACCAACCCGCAGGTGCGTGGCCAGGTCTCGACGCTGAAGGCTGCCCTGGCCGCGGCGGGGCTCGCGCCCCCGGACATCGGGTATTGCAACGCGCACGGCACCGCCACGGTGGCGGGCGACCCCGTCGAGTGCGAGGCCCTGCGCGCGGTCTGGGGCGCCGATGCGGCGCGCCTGCGCGTCAGCTCCACCAAGGCCGCGCACGGCCACCTGCTGGGCGCCGGCGGCGCGCTCGAGGCCGCGCTGACGGTGATGGCGCTGCGGCAGGGGCTGGTGCCCGCGACGCTGGGGGTGTCCGCGCTCGACGAGCGATGCGGCGGCCTGGGCCACGTGCTGGGCGCAGCGCAGCGCGCGCCCGACCTGCGCCACGCGATCAGCAACTCGTTCGCGTTCGGTGGCACCAACGCGGCGCTCGTGTTCAGCCGCGCGTGATGCGGGGCGCGGGCGCCGTCCTCGTCGCCTGCCTGGCCGCCACGGCGGCACGGGCCGACGACGGCCTGCACTATGTCGGCGACCTGGGGCTGGGCGTGCAGCGCACCCGGGCGAGCGCGCCGGGCGCCTCGGCACGCCGCTTCGCGCTGCCGTACGCGTACGGCGACCTGGGCCGGCTGTTCGTGCGCGAGGACACCTTCGGCGCGAAGCTCGTGCCGGTCGGCTGGGGCGCGCTGGAACTGGTCGGCCGGGTCAGCACCGAGGGCACCGACGCCGACGGCCCGGGCCTGCGGCATCGCACGAACCCGCGCCCGGTCGGCCTGGGCACGTTCCAGGAGACGCCGTGGGGCGGGCTGTTCGCCGACGCCTTCGTCGACACCGTCTCCGGTGGCACGCTGCTGGAGGCGTCGTACGCGGCCGAAGTGCCGATCGGGCCCGCGACGATCTATCCGCAGGCGGGCCTGGCGCGCCGCGACGCGCACTACGACGCGCACCTGTTCGACGTCCACGCCGCGTCGACCACCCCGGTGCTGCAGCTGTCCGGCGAGCTGCCGTTCGCGGTGCACTGGGTCGCACTGGGCCACGTGCAGTGGGAGCCGTTCGACGGCGCCGTGCGCGCCAGCCCGCGCGTGGCCGCGCGCGCTCGCACGTCGGTGCTGCTCGCGCTGGCGTGGCGCTTCAAGTGATGGACGACCTCGTCCTCTGCGCACTGCCGGTGTTCGGCGTGCTCATGGTCGCCGAGTTCGCCTGGGGCCTGGCGCGCGGCCGCAACACCTACGGCCTGGCCGACACGCTGGCCAGCCTGAGCCAGGGCCTGCTCAGCCAGGTGGTGGCGGCCTGCACCCAGTTCATCCAGGTGGGCCTGTACGCCGCGGCCTTTCCGTTCCTGGCGCTGGCGCCGCACGCGTCGCTGTGGCAGCACTGGTACGGCGTGCTGCTGGCGGTGCTGCTCTACGACTTGTGCGACTACGGGCTGCACCGCGTCTCGCACGAGAGCGCGCTGTTCTGGGCCGCGCACGTGGTGCATCACCAGAGCCGGCGCTTCAACCTGTCGACCGCGCTGCGCCAGGAGAGCGCCTACGCGCTGACCGGCTGGCCGTTCTTCCTGCCGATGGCGGTGGTGGGCGTGCCGCCCGCGCTGTTCGCGGTGGCCGGCATCGTCGTGCTGTTCTATCAGTTCTGGATCCACACCGAGCACGTCGGCACCCTCGGCTGGCTCGACCGCTGGTTCTCGACGCCGTCGAACCATCGCGTGCACCACGCTATCAACGCACGCTACCTCGACCGCAACTACGGCGCGATCCTGGTGGTCTGGGATCGGCTGTTCGGCAGCTTCGAACCGGAGGCCGAGCCGTGCGTCTACGGAACGACCGTGCCGCTGGCCGGCTGGGATCCGCTGCGGGCGGTCGGCAGCAACTACCTCGAGCTGTGGCGGCGCGTGCGGCACGTGGGCAGCTGGCGCGACCGCCTGGGCGTGCTGCTGCGGGCGCCGGGCTGGCGCGCGGCGTCGGAGCCGGCGGCGCCCGCCACGGTCGCGGTGCCGGTCGACGTCCCCGTCGGTCGCGCTCGGGCCGCGACGGCGTGCGGCCTGTTCCTGCTGTCGGTCGCCTGCACCGGCGGCCTGTTGTGGCGCGCCGACGGCCTGGGCCGGGCGGCGCTGGGCGGCGCCGCGGCCGCGCTCGTCGCGGGGTTGTGGGCGATCGGGGCGCTGCTCGACCGTCGCCTGCCGCCCACGCATGCCGCCCTGCTGGGTGTGGCATCGGCCACGGCAACGGGCCTCTTGTTGCGCCTGGCCTGAGGCCTTGGCACGTGCCCCCCCGCCGCGCGGGAGTACGCTAGAGCCGTTGCGCAACGCTGCGCGACGCGGGCGCGAGGCAGGCCCGGCGGCATATCGGGACGATCGTCGACAGGATCGGAGTTCGACATGGGCGGCTTGCGCTTCGGATTTCGCGTGCGGTCAGCGCTGGCGCTGCTGGGCGCGCTGGCGGGTGCCGGCTTGGCGTGCGCCGCCGACGCGCCGCCGCCGCTGCACCTGCACATCGTCGGCGGGCTCGGCAGCCTGAACCAGTTCACACGCCACGAGCGCCCGTTCTGGGAGGCCGATCTCGCGCGCCTGAGCCAGGGCCGCTACACCGCCGAGATCGTGCCGTTCGATCGCGCCGGCATCCGCAGCCAGGAAGTGCTGACGCTGGTGCAACTGGGCGCCGTGCCCTTCGCGACGCTGCCGGTGTCGGGTGGCATCACCAAGGATCCGGAACTCACGGCGCCCGACCTCGCCGGCCTGAATCCGGACATGGCCTCGATGCGCCGCTCGGTGGCCGCGTTCCGGCCCTACCTCGAGGCGATGATGCGCGAGCGCTACGGCATCGAGGTGCTGGCGCTGTACGTCTACCCGGCGCAAGTCGTCTACTGCAAGAAGCCGTTCTCCGGCATCAAGGGGCTGGCCGGGATGCGCGTGCGCACCTCGGGGCCAGCGCAGTCGGACTGGGTCGAGGCGCTCGGCGGCAGGGCCGTCACCACCGGCTTCGGCGACATCCTGCCCTGGCTCGAGCGCGACGAGCTCGACTGCGCCATCACGGGCACGATGTCGGGCAACACGATCGGGCTGGACAAGGCCACCTCGCACATCCATCCGATGGCCATCAGCTGGGGCCTGTCGCTGTTCGTGGCCAATGGTGCCGCCTGGAACGCGCTGCCGGCCGATCTCAGGGCGCTGGTCAGGCAGCAGTTGCCGCGCGTCGAGCACGACATCTGGGACGAATCCGAGCGCGAGACCACCGACGGCCTGGCCTGCGACATCGGCGCGCCGTCGTGCAAGGCGGGCCGGCCAGGGCACATGACCGAGGTGCCGTCGTCGGCCGCCGACGAACGCCTGCGCCGCGAGATCTTCGCCGCCACGGTGCTGCCGCGCTGGCTGCAGCGCTGCGGGCCGCAGTGCGCGGCGATCTGGAACCGCACCATCGCGCCCGTCGCGGGGATCGAGGCTCGATGACGCCGTCGCTGCGACGCTCGAGCGCGATCGTCTGGGCCGCGACCTGCGCGCTGCTGCTGGCCCTGGTGGTGACGGCCGCGTGGCTGGTGGCGGCCGGCCGGCGCGACGCGATCGCGCTCGCCGAGCAATCGGTGACGCAGACGGTGGTGGCGTCGGAGTCGGAGCTCAATCGCGCGCTGCTGTCGATGGACCTGCAGCTGTCCAGCCTGGGCGACGTCATCGCGCCCGCCTGGCGCGCGCCGGGCCAGCTCGACGCCGAGGTGGCGCATCGCGCGATGGCCGCGTTCAAGGACCGGCAGCTGCTGTTCAACGATGCCGCGCTGCTCGACGCGCAGGGCCGCACGCTGGCCGCCAGCCTGCCGTCGAGCGACCGCAACGGCGTGCACCTGCCCGGTGCCTTCGCCGCGCGCCTGCTCGGGCAGAGCGTGCCGCAGCTGACGCTCAGCGATCCGGCCATCAGCCAGGAGACGACCGAGCCCTCGGTCTTCATGGGCCGCGCCGTCACGCTGCCGGACGGCGCGCATGCGATCGCGGTGGCGGAGGTGCCGCTGACGGCGCTGGCCGCGATCATCGCGCAGGCCGGCGGCAGCTCGGGGCTGGCCGTCACGCTCGAACGCGGCGACGGCCAGGTGCTGGCGACGGTGCCCGCCGGCGCGGGCCTGCGCGCGCGCGCGCCGGTGCCGGCGCTGCCCGAGGCCGCGCTGCAAGGCCGGCCCGTGGTCGCGCCGTCGCGGCTGACGGGCGTGCCGGCGATCGTCGCGGCGCGTCCCGCGCTGTACCGCTCGCTGCGCGTGACCGTGAGCCTGCCGCTGGAACAGGCGCTGCAGGCCTGGCGCAGCAATCGCAACATCATCCTCGTGGCCTCGGTGGCGCTGCTGGCGCTCACGCTGCTGGGCGGCGCGCTGTCGCAGTGGCAGTTCAACCGGCTCGTGGCTGCGCGCGGCGCGGCCGCGCGCTCGGTGGAGGCGCTCGACAAGGCGTTGGTGGTGCTGCCCGACGGCTTCCTGCTGTGCGACCCGGCCGACCGCGTCGTGCGCTGGAACGAGCGCTACCTCGAGATGTTCCCCTGGCTGCGCGACGTGATCCGCGTCGGCATGACGTACGCCGAGCTGGCGGGGGCGACGCGCACCGCCGCGCAGTTCGACACGACGGGCGAGGCGGGCCAGCGATGGCTGGACGAGCGCCTGCGCACGCGGCAGCTGGGTGAGTCCGAGTGGGAGCGCGAGCTCGCCAACGGCATGGTGGTGCACATCACCGACCGCCGCACGCCCGATGGCGGCACGGTCAGCATCTTCCACGACGTCACGGCCGCCGAGCGCCGGCTCGCGCAGGCCAAGGAGAACGCCGAGGCGGCCAACCAGGCCAAGTCGCAGTTCCTGGCCACCATGAGCCACGAGATCCGCACGCCGCTGAACGCCGTGCTGGGCCTGAACGAGCTGATGCTGCACTCGCCGCTGGACTCGCAGCAGCGCCGCCACGCCGAGCTGATCGGCAGCTCGGGCCGGCTGCTGCTGGCGCTGATCAACGACATCCTCGATGTCTCGCGGATCGAGGCCGGCCAGCTGCAGCTGACGTCGGCGCCGTTCAGCGTGCGCCCGGCGGCCGAGGGCGTGGTGGCGCTGATGCGCGAGCGCGCCGTCTCCAAGGGGCTGGCGCTGCGGCTGGAGGCGCCGCACGACGACGCGCTGATCGAGGGCGACGTGATCCGCATCCAGCAGATCCTGTTCAACCTGGTGGGCAACGCCGTCAAGTTCACCGACCAGGGCGTGGTGCAGGTCAGCGTCGCGGTCGAACGCGGCGCCGGCCGCGACGTCACCCTGAAGCTGGAGGTCAGCGACACGGGCATCGGCATTCCCGAGAGCGCGATGCCCACCCTGTTCGACCGCTTCACGCAGGCCGACTCCACCACCATGCGGCGCTACGGCGGGAGCGGCCTGGGCCTGGCCATCACGCGCGAGATCGTGCAGATGATGGGCGGGGCCATCGCCACCACCAGCACCCCGGGGCTGGGCAGCCGCTTCACGGTCACGATCCCCACCCGCCTGGCCGAGCGCACCGAGCCGGCGCCCGAAGCCGCGCAGCCCGGCCAGGCCGGGCCGGCGCGCTCCGCGTTGCGCCTGCTGGTGGCCGAGGACAACGACGTCAACCAGATCCTGATCAACGCGCTGCTCGCCCGCATGGGGCACCGCGTGCACCTCGTGGGCAACGGGCGCCTCGCCGTCGAGGCGGTGCGCCGCGGCGATTACGACCTCGTGCTGATGGACCTGCAGATGCCCGAGATGGACGGCATGGAGGCCACGCACGCGATCCGCGCGCTCGGCGACCGCTTCGCGTCGCTGCCCATCATCGCGATGACGGCCAACGCGTTCGACGAGGACCGCCAGGCCTGCCTGGCCGCCGGCATGGACGACTACGTGGCCAAGCCCATCGACGTCGCGCAGCTGGCCGAGGCCATCGCCCGCTGCACCGCCACCGTCGGCTGAGCGGGCCGCGCCGGCACGCGACTTGCGTGCGAAACTGTCTTCATGGACGGCCCGCCGACGCCCGCGCCCGGTCGACGCGGCCCGGCGGGTGCCGTTCGACTGCCGCGATCCCCACCTGTCCGCTCACGCGATGCTTCGCCTCGAACTCATCGACATCAGCAAGCAGTACCCCGCCGTCAAGGCCAACGACCGCGTGTGCCTGCGCGTCGAGGCGGGCGAGATCCACGCGGTGCTGGGCGAGAACGGGGCGGGCAAGTCCACGCTGATGAAGATCATCTACGGCGCGGCGCGGCCCGACGAGGGGCTGATCCGCTGGGACGGGCGCGCCGTGGAGATCCGCAACCCGCAGGAGGCACGGGCCCTGGGCATCGCGATGGTGTTCCAGCACTTCAGCCTGTTCGACACGCTCACCGCCGCCGAGAACGTCTGGCTGGGGCTGGACCGCTCGTGGTCGCTGGCCGACGTCACCCGGCGCATCACCGAGGTGGCGCACGAGTACGGCCTGGACGTCGACCCGCTGCGGCCGGTGCACACGTTGTCCGTGGGCGAGCGCCAGCGCGTCGAGATCGTGCGCGCGCTGCTCACCAAGCCCCGCCTCCTGATCCTGGACGAGCCCACGTCGGTGCTCACGCCCCAGGCCGTGCAGGCGCTGTTCGCCACCTTGCGCAAGCTGGCGGCCGAGGGCTGCAGCATCCTGTACATCAGCCACAAGCTCGACGAGATCCGTGCGCTGTGCCACCACTGCACCGTGATGCGCGGCGGCCGGGTGACCGGCGCGGTCGACCCGCGCGGGCAGAGCAACGCCAGCCTGTCGCGCCTGATGATCGGCGCCGAGCCGCCGCAGCTGGAGCACCGCCCTGCCGCGCCCGGCGAGCCGGTGCTGGCCGTGCGCGGGCTCTCGCTGGCGCGCACCGGCGCGTTCGGCGCGGACCTGGCCGATGTCGCGTTCGAGGTGCGCCGCGGCGAGATCCTGGGCATCGCCGGCGTGTCGGGCAACGGGCAGCAGGAACTGATGGCCGCGCTGTCGGGCGAGGACGGGCGTGCGCCGCCCGACGCCATCCACCTGTTCGGACGGCCCATCGGCGGCCACTCGCCGCGGCGCCGGCGCGCGCAGGGCCTGCATTTCGTGCCCGAGGAGCGCCTGGGGCGCGGGGCGGTGCCGTCGCTGTCGCTGGCGCAGAACACGCTGCTCACGCGCACCGAGGCGGTGGGCAAGTCCGGCTGGATCCGTGTCGGGCAGGCCGTCGCGCTCGCGCAGCGGCTGATCGAGCGCTACAACGTCAAGGCCGCGGGGCCCCACGCGCCGGCGCGCAGCCTGTCGGGCGGCAACCTGCAGAAGTTCATCGTCGGCCGCGAGATCGATGCCGGCCCGAAGCTGCTGGTCGTGTCGCAGCCGACGTGGGGCGTGGACGTCGGCGCGGCGGCGCAGATCCGGGGCGCGCTGATCGCGCTGCGCGACGCCGGCTGCGCGGTGCTGGTGGTCAGCGAGGACCTGGACGAGCTGTTCGAGATCTCCGATCGCCTGGTGGTGATGGCGCGCGGCCGCGTCTCGCCGTCGGTGCCCGCGCCGCAAGCCACGCGCGAGCAGGTGGGGCGCTGGATGAGCGGGCTGTGGAACGACGACGCGGGCAACGCGGGCAGGGAGGCGGCGCATGCTGCGGCTTGAAGCTCGTCCTGCGCCGAGCCAGGCGGCGTCGATGCTGTCGCCGCTGCTGGCGCTGGCCGTCACGGTGGCCATCGGCATCGCGCTGTTCGCGCTGCTTGGGAAGGATCCCGCGCGCGGGCTGGCGATGTTCTTCGTCGAGCCGTTCCGCGGCGCCTACGCCGTCTCCGAGCTGTGCGTGAAGGCCACGCCGCTGATGCTGATCGGGCTGGGGCTGGCCGTGTGCTACCGGGCCAACGTGTGGAACATCGGCGCCGAGGGGCAGTTCGTGCTGGGCGCGATCGCGGCCACGTGGGTGGCGCTGGGCGCCACGCCGGACACGGGGCGCTGGATCGTCGTGCCCATCCTGCTGGCGGGCGCCCTGGGTGGCATGGCGTGGGCGGCCGTGGTCGCGTTCCTGCGCGACCGCGCGAGCGCGAGCGAGATCCTCGTCAGCCTGATGCTGGTCTACGTGGCCGTGCAACTGCTGAACTGGCTCGTCTACGGCGCCTGGAAGGATCCTGCGGGCTACAACTTCCCGCAGACGATCACCTTCCTCGATCCGACGAAGATCCCGCGTCTGTTCACGGGCCTGCGCGTCAACATCGGATTCGTGATCGCGCTGGTGTCGGTGGGCGCGTTCTGGCTGTACCTGTTCCGCGCGTTCGGCGGCTTTCGCATGCAGGTGGGCGGCCTGGCCGCGGCGGCGGCGCGCTACGCGGGCTTCTCGTCGCGGCGCGCGCTGTGGACGGCGCTGCTGGTGTCGGGCGGCATGTCGGGCCTGGCCGGTGCGCTGGAAGTGGCGGGGCCGGTGGGCCAGCTCACGCCCTACGTGCCGGCCGGCTACGGCTTCGCCGCCATCATCGTGGCCTTCGTCGGGCGCCTGCATCCGGTGGGCATCCTGTTCTCGTCGCTGCTGATGAGCCTGTTCTATCTCGGCGGCGAGTACGCGCAGTCGCGCCTGGGCCTGCCCAAGTCGATCACCGGCGTGTTCCAGGGCGTGCTGCTGTTCTCGCTGCTGGCCAGCGACACGCTGATCCACTACCGCGTGCGCTGGCAGCCGGCGCACCCCAAGCACGCCGCGCCGGCCAAGGACGCCTGATGGAGACCTATGCGCTGCTGCTGGCGGCCACGCTCAATGCCGGCACCGTGCTGGCGATCGCAGGACTGGGACTGCTGGTCAACGAGCGCGCCGGCGTCGTCAACCTCGGCGCCGAGGGCATGATGCTGGTTGCCGCGATCGCGGGCTTCGCCACCGCCGTGCACACCGGCAGCGACTGGCTGGCCTTCGGTGCGGGCGCGGTGGCCGGCGCGGTGATGGCGGCCGCGTTCGGCCTGCTGGTGATCTGGCTCAACACCAACCAGTACGCCACCGGCCTCGCGCTGAGCCTGTTCGGCAATGGCTTCTCGGCCTTCGTGGGCATCGGCTACGTGCAGGAACACCTCGCGACGCGACCCCACTTCGCGGTGCCCTTGCTCGGCGACCTCCCGTTCGTCGGGCCCGCGCTGTTCCGCCAGCACCCCATGGTCTACCTCGCGGTCGTGCTGGCGGTGGCGCTGACATGGTTCCTGTACCGCTCGCGTGCCGGCCTCGTGCTGCGCGCCGTGGGAGAGTCGCCCGAATCGGCGCAGGCGCTGGGCTACCCGGTGCGGCGCATCCGCCTGCTCGCCGTGGTGTGCGGCGGCGCGCTGTGCGGCGTGGCCGGGGCCTACCTGTCGGTGATCTACACGCCGCTGTGGGTGGAGGACATGGTCTCGGGCAAGGGCTGGATCGCGCTGGCGCTGACCACCTTCGCCACCTGGCGGCCGATGCGCGTGCTGCTGGGCGCCTACCTGTTCGGCGGCGTCACGATGCTGCAGTTCCACCTCCAGGCCGAGGGCGTGGCCCTCTCGAGCCAGCTGCTGACGATGCTGCCCTACCTCGCCACCATCGGGGTGCTGGTACTGATCTCGCGCAACCCGGCATGGATCCGTGCCAACATGCCCGCGTCGCTCGGCAAGCCCTTCTTCCCCGGCGGTTGACCGACCGCCCGTCCGCAAATCCAAGAGGAGAGATCCATGACGACTTCCACGCGCCGCAACGTCCTGCGCGGCACCGCCCTCGGCAGCATCGCGCTGGCCGCCGCGCTCGCCGGGTGCAGCAAGAAGGAGGAGGCCGCGCCGGCGGCACCGTCGACCAGCGCCGCGGCGGCGCCGGCGTCGGCCGCGTCCGGCCCGCTGAAGGTGGCGTTCGTCTACATCGGCCCCGTCGGCGACCACGGCTGGAGCTTCGCGCACGACAACGGCCGCAAGGCGCTGGAAAAGGAACTGGGCGCGCAGGTGCAGACCACGGCCGTCGAGAAGGTGCCCGAGTCGGCCGACGCCGAGCGCGTCTTCCGCGACCTGGCCGCGCAGGGCAACACGCTGATCTTCGGCACCAGCTTCGGCTACATGGAGCCCATGGTCAAGGCGGCCGCCGACAACAAGGGCGTGCACTTCGAGCACGCCACCGGCTACAAGACCGCCGACAACCTGCGCACCTACGACAGCCGCACCTACGAAGGCGCCTACATGGCGGGCGTGGTGGCGGGCGGCATGACCAAGAGCAACGTCATCGGCGTGGTCGGCTCGGTGCCCATCCCCGAGGTGATCCGCAACATCGACAGCTACACGCTCGGCGCCCAGAGCGTCAACCCGAAGGTCAAGGTGCGCGTGGTGTGGGTCAACGAGTGGTTCAACCCGCCCAAGGAGACCGAAGGCGCGCAGTCGCTGATCGACGGCGGCGCCGACGTGCTGCTGCAGAACACCGACTCCAGCGCCGTGCTGCAGACCGCCGAGAAGAACGGCAAGTACGCGTTCGGCTGGGACTCCGACATGTCGGCCATCGGCCCCAAGGCCCACCTCGCGTCGGCGGCCATCAACTGGGCGCCCTACTACGTCAAGGCCGCCAAGGAGGCGATCGACGGCACCTGGAAGACGGGCAAGAGCTGGTGGGGCGTCAAGGAAGGCGCCATCGACCTGGTGTCGATCTCCGACAAGGTGCCTGCCGACCTCAAGGCCCGGGTCGACCAGGTCAAGGCCGGCCTGAAGGACGGCTCGTTCTCGATCTGGAAGGGCCCGATCAAGGACAACACCGGCAAGGAGGTGCTCAAGGACGGCCAGGTCGCCGACGACGCCTTCCTCGGCGGCATCAAGTTCTTCGTCGCCGGCGTGGACGCGCCGGTGCCGGGCGCCAAGTAGTCCGCGCCCCGCGCCCGGGCGGGCGCGTGACGCTCACGCACGCGGGAGGCTTCGGCCTCCCGCCGTCGTTCCGGCCGGTGCGCTGCACGATCCAGGGCTTGGCATCGGCCGCGAGCGGGGGCCCCGCTTGCCCCTCGCGCGGCTGCCGGTCCGGCGATCGGCAGGAGTTCCGATGCACGCGCGTCGATCGGCGACGCGAGGGTCGGATCGACGCCCGATCTTGCGCGCAGCGGTCGCTGCGCCCGGGCCGACGGCCGCACCAGGCAAGGAGACATGCCCATGATCACCCGACTTGCAAGATCGTTCGCAGCGGCCGCGTTGCTCGGCCTGTCCGGCCTGGCGGGCGCCACGGCCACGCCCGTCGACCTGATGGGCGTCTCGGGAGTGGACGGAACCGGCGGCGAGGCGACCGTCTACGGGCCCTGCTATTGCGACCAGCCGTCGGTCTTCACGCCGGTGATGTTGCTGGCGCCCGGTACCTATGACTTCGGAACGGTGCGCCAGTACTGGGTGCTGTCGGGGATCACGCCGGACGGCGGGCCGGACCAGGGCAGCCTGTGGTTGCTCTTCGCGCCGGTGGTGACCTCGGGCACCTGGCCGGAGGACTTCCCGCCCGAGACCACCTCCCTCATCCCCGAGCTGGCGCTCTGCCAAGAGGGCGACGCCGCGTGCAATGCCCGCTACGACGGGCATTTCGTCGATGAACGCCTCGTCTTCACGCTGCCGCCGGACCAGAACGCGGTGCAGGTCGGACTCATCGGCCACTACCTGTACACGCCGCCGTCCGCGGTGCCCGAGCCCGTGGCGCCGGCGATGCTGGTCGCGGGCCTGGTGTTGGTGGCAGGCCTGGCACGGCGCCGTCGGGAAGGCTGACTTCGCCGCAGGGTGGGTCGCCCATGAAAAAGGCCCGGCATGGCCGGGCCTGGAGGGGATCAGGCGCCGCCGGCTGGCGTCACATCGGGGCCGCGGTCGCGTTCTCGGCCGCGCCGCCGGCCGGGCGGCCCAGCGGCTTGCCGTTGATCGTCGCCTGGCCGCCCTTGTAGGCCGCTTCGGAACGCAGCATGCCGTCCTCGCGCACGACGTAGCCCTCGTCCACCACCTTGCCCAGCATCAGCTCGGCCATCGCGGCCTGGTCGCTCGCAGCGCCCTGCTTGCCGCCTTGCTGCGCGAAGTAGACCAGCGACTTCTGCACCCAGTCCTCGGGCAGCTTGACGCGCACATTGCCGTAGCCGCGCGTCATCAGGCCCATCATCAGGGGCTGCTTCGCATCGGCTGCGGTGAAGCCGTTGACGCCGAGCGCGTACGACAGCTCGGCACGCTTGCCCTCGACCTCGACGACCATCTTGTCCAGCGAGACCTCGGGATTGGCGGCCAGCATCTGCATCAGCGCCGACTGGAACTCCGGCGACGCCATCAGCTTGGCCGGGTCGGGGGTCTTGCCGCAGGTGCTCGGGTCGGTGTTGACGAGGCGGCGCATGAGGCCGCGGTAGGCCACTGCGTCGAAGTGCTTCATGGTGGCCTGCACCTCGATGCGGTCGAGCTTGGTGTCGTCGATCTGGCCCACGCCCTGCGCGTGACCGACGGCGTTCATGAGGTTCTTGTCGATCGTCGTGTCCTGCGCGAACGTGAACTGGCTGAAGGCGAACTTGTGCGCGGGCTGCCCCGGCATCGCCATGCCCATCTCCATCAGCTGCATCTCGCCCTGGCTCTTGCTGGGACGCAGGGCCAGGTCGCCGGTGCCTTCCGCGCGGGCATGCATGTGTGCGCCCTTGACGGTCAGCGTGACGCCCGCCGGTGCGCTGGCCGCGTCGGTGACGCTGAAGGCGGGCATGCGGATGTCGTACTCGAGGGCACTGCCGCTGTTGTCCACGTCGCCGGTCAGGCCCTGGAAATCGACCTGCTCGCCCTTGGGGCCGGCCTCGTGGAAGCGGGCAATCGCGAAATGGGTGTGGGACGCGCCGCTGAAGGCGACGTCCGTGTGCACGACGAACGGCTGCTCGGTGCCGAAGACCTTCGCGACCTTTTGCCGCGTGGCGGCGTCCATGGCCACCTCGGTGTCGACCGTCGCGGCGCCCAGGCCCTTGAAGCCGGGCAGGGGGCCGACCTTGACGTGCTGGACGATCGTGATCGCGTCGCGCGGCGCGGAGGCAGCGGCATCGGGCGTGTCGCAGCCCACGCGCAGCGTGACGGTGTGGGTGGCGGAGAACAGGCCGCGCTCGTAGCGCTCGTCGGTGAGCCGGATTGTCGGGAATTCCGCCTGCGCCGTGGCGGACATCGTCCGCATGTCCTTCTCGACCTGGTGGCCGATCGCGGCGGCGGCGCCAAGATAGGCCGCGCACGCGGCGACGACGACGCCAACGGCGACGTATGACTTGTTCATGGGTCCTCTCTCCCTGGATCTGCGCTGAACGCTCTTGTGGATGTCGCGACCTCACGGCGGCGACGGTTTCGCTGCCAATGATAGGGCCTGCGATGGCCGGCGGCGGCGCCCGGACGTCCCGCTTTTGGGGGTGGACCATGAAAAAAGCCCGGTGCGACCGACGTCGCACCGGGCCTCTCGCGGGCAGGGCCGACTACTTGCTGGCCGGCATGTCCTTGGTCAGCGCGTCGAGCTCGTCCGTCAGGCGCGCCATGCGGGCCACCAGGGCGCGGTAAGGCGCCGGGGAGGCCATGTCCAGGCCGGCCTTCTTGACCACCTGGTAGGCATCGTCCGAGCCACCGGACTTGAGCATGTCCAGGTAGCGGGTGCGCATCGCCGTGTCGCCCTTCTCGATGCCCTCGGCGAAGTACGCGGCGGCACTGATCGACGTGGCGTACTGGAACACGTAGTAGTCGGTGTAGAAGTGGGGGATGTATTCCCACTCGGTGCCGTACAGCTCCTCGATCTTCATCACGCCCGCGGCGTCGCCGTAGTAGCGGCGCAGCAGGTCCAGGTAGATCTTCGAGAGGTCCTCGCCGGTCAGCGGCGCGTCCTTCTCGACGGCCTCGTGCGACTTCAGCTCGAATTCGGCGAACAGCGCCTGGCGGAAGAACGTCGTGCGCATCGATTCGAGCTGGCGCGTGATCGCGTAGATCTTCTCGGCCTTGGTCTTGGCGTTCCTGGCGACGTGGTCGGCCAGCAGCATCTCGTTGGTCGTCGACGGGATCTCGGCGACGAAGATGCCGTAGTTGGCGAGCTCGTACGGCTGCGCGGCGTTGGCCAGCACCGAGTGCATCGCGTGGCCCCATTCGTGGGCGACGGTCGACACGCTCTCGTAGTTGTTGTTGAAGCTCATGAGGACGTACGGATGCACGTCGTAGGCGGCCGGGTTCATGTAGGCGCCGGAACGCTTGCCCTTGCGCGGCACGGCGTCCATCCAGCCTTCCTGGAAGTGCTGGCCGAGCGCCTTGACGTAGTCCTCGCCCAGCGGCGCCACGCCCTGCAGCGTCAGCGCCTCGGCCTCGCCCAGGGTGTAGGTGCGCGGCGCCTTCACGAGCTCGGCGTAGGTATCCGAGTACTTCTGCTCCTTCAGGCCCAGCATGCGCGCGCGCAGCTTCAGGTAGCGCTGCAGCGTGGGCAGGCCGGCGTTGGTCTCGGCCACCAGGGTGCGGTACACGGCCTCGGGCGTGTTGTCCTGCGCGAGCTTCGATTGCAGCGCGTTGTCGTACTTGTGCGAGCGGGCGTCGAACACCACGCCCTTCAGGTGCGCCACGTAGATCGCGCCGATCGTGCGCTGGAACGACTTGAAGACGGGCCAGAACGACTTGAAGACGAGGTCGCGCACCTTCGGGTCGCCGTCCTCGCGCAGCTTGACGTAGGTCTCCTGGTCGAGCGTGACCTTCTTGCCGCGCACCGTGATCACGGGCCAGGGCAGGTCGGCGTTGGCCAGCAGTTCGTAGATCTGCGTGGGCTGCGCCAGCGGATCCTGCGAGCCGGCCATCAGGGCCTCCTCGCTGGCCGAGAGCGTGTGCGCGGCCAGGCGCAGCATCGTGTGCAGCGCGTAGGCGTGCGGCGCGAGCTTGGGCTCGGCGGCGATGAAGGAATCGATCCTGGCCTGGCCGATGGCCGCGACCTCCGGGTTCTCCCACGCCTCGGCCTGCGCGAACTGCGTGTCGACGGCGGCGGATTGCTGGCGCAGCGCCTGGTTGGCGGTGACCTGCGTGTCGGCGTCGGCCTTCAGGCTGGCGTAGGTGTCCAGGCGATTGAGCTCGCGGTTGATGTCCGACATCACCGTCATCGCGTGCAGCAGGCTCGCGGCGCTGGTGCCCAGCGTGCCCTGCAGGGCCTTGACCTCCGGCAGGCGGGCCAGCACCTTCTGGCGCGCGGCCTCCCAGGCGGCGTCGTCGGCGTACAACGTGGCCAGGTTCCACAGCGCGGGCGGGTTGGCCGCCGTGCCGGTGGTGGACGGGGCGGGTGCCGCGGTGGCGGCCTGGGTCACGGGCGCTGCGAGGGTGACGAGCGCGGTGGCGAGTGCGATGGCGGAGAGTTTCATGGTTCCCGGCGTTTTCGAAATGGGCGAGGCGGCACGATACCGCCTCGCGGCTGCCTTTCCGCCTCGGGCAGTCCCCGAGGCGACGAACTGCAGAACCAGGGGGCCTGACGGCGGCAGTGGAAACCCGTACTCGCCGCATGCGCCGGGGCGCGGTGCCGACCTGCCGTCTCCGCTGCCGCGTGCAACGAACCCGGCTCCGGCCCGGCCTTCACGCGGTGAAGCAGTACACCGAGCTGCTGCGGTACACGTGCCCTGGCCGCAGCAGCGTCGACGGCCAGTCGGCGTGGTGCGGCGAGTCGGGGCTGTGCTGCGGCTCCAGGCAGATGGCGTCGCCGCGCTGGCAGGCCTCCCCGTTTCGGCCAACGAGGCTGCCATCGAGGAAGTTGCCCGAGTAGAACTGCAATGCCGGTTCGGTGGTGTGCAGTTCCATGGCGCGGCCCGAGGCGGGATCCTCCAGCCGCGCCGCGAGCCGCAGCGTGCCCAGGCGCGCGTCGTCCAGGAGCCAGTTGTGGTCGTAGCCACCGCCCAGCGCCAGTTGCGGATGGCCGTCGCCCAGGCGCGCGCCGATGCGCGTGGGCGTGCGGAAGTCGAACGGCGTGCCGGCGACGTCCGCGATGCCGGTCGGGATCAGGTCGGCATCGACCGGGTTGTAGCGGCTGGCGGGCAGGGTCAGCACGTGGTCCATCGCGCTGCCGCGGCCCGCGAGGTTGAAGTAGTCGTGATGGCTCAGGTTGACCACGGTGGGGCGGTCGGTGGTGGCCTCGTAGTCGACGCGCCAGCGGCGGTCGGCGCCCAGCGAGTAGGTGACGCGCGCTTGGACGCGGCCCGGAAAGCCCTCCTCGCCGTCGGGGCTGGCATAGCGCAGGGTCGCGGCAGGGCCGCCGAGCGCGTCGTCGTGCCCGCGCACCGATTCGATCTCCCACAGGCGCGTGCCCCAGCCGAGCGTGCCGCCATGCAGGCAGTTCGTGCCGTTGTTGCGCGCGAGCGCGAAGGTCTGGCCGTCGATCACCAGCTCGCCGTGCGCGATGCGGTTCGCGTAGCGGCCGACGATCACGCCGAAGAACGGGTTGCGATGTTCGTAGTCGGCCAGGTCATCGAAGCCGCGCACCACGTTCGCGGCGACGCCGTCGCGGTCGGGCGCCCACAGCGACGTGACGATGCCGCCCAGCGTGATGAAGGCGAGTGTCAGGCCGCCGTGCGACAACGTGACTTCGTGGACGACGCGGCCGTCGGCGAGGTGGCCGCGGACTTCCTGGTGCGTGCGGACGGGAGGATGTGGGCTCATGTGAAGGTGCTGCTCTGGAGGGGATTTCGTGCGGCTTCGGCCTGGACGCGCCGGGCGTGCGGCAGCCAGCGGCCGTGGCGCCAGCGCTGCAGCATGAACAGGCCGCGCAGCCATTCATCCAGGATCAGGGCGGCCCACACGCCGATCAGGCCCAGGCCCAGGTGCGTGCCCAGCAGCCAGGCGCCCAGCAGCATGATCCCCCACTGCGACAGCAGCCCGGCGATCAGCGGGAAGCGGCTGTCTCCGCTGGCGCGCAGCGCGTTGATGATGATCAGGTTGAAGCTGCGTCCGGGCTCCAGCAGCAGGCCCAGCAGGATCAGCGTGCGGCCCAGCGCGACGATCTGCGGGTCGTCGGTGAACAGGCGCAGCGCCCACGGCGCGACCAGCGCGAACGCCACCGCCACGCCGGCGGTCACGACCAGGCCCAGCCGCATGTTGACGAGGCACTGCCGGCGTGCGTCCTCGAAGCGTCCGGCGCCGATGAGGCGGCCCACGATGATCTCGTTGCCGATGCCGATCGACAGGCACGCCAGCATCTCGATCTGCGCGATCTGCATCGTGTAGGCCTGCGTGGCGAGCGTGCGTGCGCCCATGCGCGCCGTCAGCGCCGTGATGATCATGAACGACGCGAACCAGCTGATGTTCTCCAGTACCGCGGGAAACCCCAGCGACATCAGCCGGCGCAGGTCCGCCATGCGGATGTTGAACAGGTCGTGCGGCCTGAACTTCAGGCCGATGCGGCGCGACACCAGCATCCACAGCGCGACGACGGCCAGGAGCCGGCTGATCGACGCCGCGATCGCGATGCCCGTCACCCCGAGCGCGGGCAGCCCGCCCAGGCCGAAGATCAGCAGCGCGCTCAGGCCCGCGTTGACGGCGTTCTGCGCGAGGATCACGTACATCACCTCGCGCGTGTGGCCATGCGCGCGCAGCACCGCGCAGAACGCGAAGATCACCGACTCCATGAACAGCGTGCCGCCCATCCAGTGCAGGTAGGGCAGCGCGTAGGCCATCAGCGGCGGCGTCAGCTGCGCCCAGCGCAGCAGCGTGGCCGCGGTGCCCGCCAGCAGCAGGCTGAAGAGCGCTCCCAGCCACAGGTTGGTCGCCACCGCGCCGCGCGCGAGGCGCCGCGCGCCGGCGCGGTCGTCCATGCCCAGGTGGTGCGTCGTGGCGATCGACGCACCCACCGCCAGCACGTTGAAGCCGATCAGGAACATCACCAGGATCTGCCCGGCGCTGCCCAGCCCGGCCACCGCGTTGTCGCCGATGCGGCTGGCCATCAACGTGGACACCACGTTGGTGAGCATGTGGAGCGACTGCTCGGCAAAGATGGGCCACGCCAGGCGCAGCAGCCCGGGCGGCGGCGCGGGGGGCTCGTGCGTGCCGGGCAGCTGGGAGACGGTGGACATGGGACGGCAGCTTAGCGGCGATTGGTTACGGGCGATTACGGAACGCCGCGGCGGGGGTGGCTCCTGCGACTGCGCGCAGGATGACGGGCGACCCTGGTCAGCGCTTGGCGGATGCCGGGCGTCGCGCCACGGTGGATCCTGCGACTGCGCGCAGGATGACATCCTCATTGACCGCGGAGTCATCGGCGCGCAGTCGCAGGATCCACGCGGCGGCGGGGCACGTTGCCGGGACGCCACCCGCCTCGCTCCGTCATCCTGCGCGCAGTCGCAGGATCCACGGTGGCGGCGGGGCACGCTGCCGGGACGCCACCCGCCTCGCTCCGTCATCCTGCGCGCAGTCGCAGGATCCACGCACGCCGCAGCATCGCCTTGTAAAAGTATGACTATAAATCGGCATCAAACCGCCCGGCCGCTTAAAATCGTCGGGCGACGCCAAATATAGTCATACTTTTATAAGGACGACGAGACATGACCGCTCCCCGCCAAGCCGCCCGCTACCAGGGCGTGTTTCCCGTGGTGCCGACGATCTTCGACGCGGGCGGCGGCCTCGACCTCGCCGGCCAGAAGCGCTGCGTCGACTTCATGATCGACGCGGGCTCCAACGGCCTGTGCATCCTTGCGAACTTCTCCGAGCAGTTCGTGCTGTCCGACGACGAGCGCGAGACGCTGACACGCACGATCCTCGAGCACGTCGCCGGCCGCGTGCCGGTGATCGTGACGACCACGCACTTCTCCACCGACATCTGCCTGGCACGCGGCCAGCGCGCGCAGGCGCAGGGCGCGGCCATGGTGATGGTGATGCCGCCGTACCACGGCGCCACGCTGCGCGTCGGCGAGAAGCAGATCCATCACTTCTACGGGCGGCTGTCGGAAGGCCTGCGGATTCCCATCATGATCCAGGACGCGCCCATGGCCGGCACGCCGCTGTCGGCCGCCTTCCTCGCCCGGCTCGCGCAGGACCACGAGCGCGTGCGCTACTTCAAGATCGAGACGGCCGGCGCAGCCAGCAAGCTGCGCGAGCTGATCGAGCTCGGCGGCGACGCCATCGAAGGCCCGTGGGACGGCGAGGAGGCGATCACGCTGCTGGCCGACCTGGACGCCGGCGCCACCGGCGCGATGACCGGGGGCGCCTACCCGGACGGCATCCGCTCCATCGTGGACGCGTTCGCCGCCGGCCGCCGCGAGGAGGCCGTCGAGGCCTACGGCCGCTGGCTGCCGCTGATCAACTTCGAGAACCGGCAGGGCGGCTTCCTCGCCGCGAAGGCGTTGATGAAGGAGGGCGGCATCATCGCGTGCGACGCGCCCCGGAGCCCCTATCCCGAGATGAGCCCGCACGTGCGCGCCGGATTGCTCGATGCCGCGCGTCGACTGGACCCCCTGGTCCTGCGCTGGGGTCGCTGAAAGTCCAGCGGCCGTGTTAGCGTCGCGGCCATCTTCCACGTCTGGCCAGGACATGTCCGACCGCGCCGAGCACTCGCCGTATCGCACCAAGCCCGCCGGCAAGAGCATGCACGGCCGCATCGTGCGCGAGCTGGGGCAGCGCATCCTCTCGGGCGAGCTCGCACCGGGCGACCGGCTGCCGGCGGAGTCCGAGCTGATCGACAAGTACGAGGTGAGCCGTCCCGTGCTGCGCGAAGCGGTGCGCGTGCTGGTGGCCAAGGGTCTGGTGCTCTCGCGGCAGCGCGCCGGCGCGATCGTGCGCCCGCGAGCCGAGTGGCACCTTCTCGACCCCGACGTGCTGTACTGGATGATCCAGGTGCGCCCCGCGCCCGAGTTCGTGCGCACGCTGATGGGGCTGCGCCGCGTGTTCGAACCCGGCGCCGCCGCGATGGCCGCGCAGGCCGCCACCGACGAACAGTTGGCGGGCATCGCGCAGGCCTACGAAGGCATGGCGGGCGCGCGGGACGGCGACGCGATGCTGGAGCCCGACCTCGCGTTCCACCGCCGCATCGCCGAGGCCACGGGCAACGACCTGATGGCCTACATCGGCACGATGATGTCGCTGGCGCTGCGCGAGTCGATCAAGCTCAGCAACCGCCTGCCCGACACGCACGTGCTGTCGCTGCCGCGGCACAAGGCCATCCTCGTCGCGCTGCAGAACCGCGACGCGGCGGCGGCGCACCAGGCGACGCTGCTGCAGCTGGACGCGACGCAGCTGGACCTGTCGGCCGCGCTGGCGCGACAG
>Ga0207667_10001662_pt1 | contig 28037 bp, 24 predicted proteins | sample KBSCornC52_FD_184301 | JGI IMG/M metagenome (GOLD analysis project Ga0207667, IMG submission 184301) | Corn rhizosphere microbial communities from Kellogg Biological Station, Michigan, USA - KBS Corn C5-2 (SPAdes) (version 2) | ecosystem: Host-associated > Plants > Roots > Rhizosphere > Soil ...
CCACGCTTCTTTCAGACCCCGCCTCGCGACGACGCCCTTGCGCTTCGCTATCACTTCACCTCCATCAGGTTGTGAAGAGGACTTTCACCTCCCAGCTGTCGAACATGCTCGGCACACGGAAAAGGGCCAGCTTCTAAGCTGGCCCTTTGTTTTGAAGATTTCTCTCAGTACAAGCGGAACTGAACTTCGACATTGATAGCCACCGCAACCGGGCGTCCATCTTTCTGCGCGGGTTCAAACTTCCACTGGTTCACCGCCTCAATCGCTTTTTCATCCAACCCGAGCCCCAGGCTGCGAGCGACGCGGATGTCGCGCGGCTTGCCATCGGGACCAACGATCAAGCTGAGTACGCAGGTCCCCTGATACTTTGCCTTGCGGGCTTCTTCGGAGTATTCGGGATCAGGATTATAGATCGCCTTGGGAGCACTCACACCCCCTCCGACGCGGAACACTCCACCACCAATACCCCCACCCCGGCCTTCACCCACTCCGGGTCCAGTACCCGACCCGATTCCACCACCCGCGCCCGTGCCAATCCCGGCACCGGACCCTGTGCCATTGGAAGGCATCGACGGCATTGCCGCCGTAGGGTTGCCGAGGTTCGGCGCGTTCATGGCCAGTTTCACCTGGGGAGGCACAACCACGGTCGGCTCGACCGCGAGCTTTGGATGATCGTTCCGTACGACGATCGCCGGAGGCGTAACCTGCTCCATGGCTAACTTCGGAAGCTTGCCCTTGGGCGCCTCGACCTTGTCATGATCGCCACCGCCACCGCCGCCAGCCACCGCCTTCGGTGAGGGCTTCATGACGGGAATGTCGGCTGGTGCGATCAGCGTGACGACTTCCTTTGGCTTTTCGACGACCTTTTTGCCGAGGTAGATCGTGCCGGCAAGAATCGCGGTAAGAACTACCGCATGCATGACCAGGGAAAGGGTCGCGCTGCGCTTCTTATGATCGGCGTAAAAACCCCAGATGTCCTTTACAGCAACCGGCTTCGAGGTCAGAACCAGTGGCGGAAGCTTCTCGGGGAAAAAGGTCTCCTTGAAGTTTCGGCGTAGGGATTTCCACAGCCCTGGTTCTGCTCCTTTCATGAGCAGATTCAGTTCGGGTTCTGGGTCGGTGCCTTGCGGTGGTTTGAATTCCAATGTGGCCATATGCTACCCGAGATCCTGCTAGTGAGCCATGTTTGTTGCTTTTACTTGATGAGCACCTACAGCGCCAAACTCAGCTTCCGGTTCTCTTCAAGCCCGAAATGATTGCTGCTAACCCACTTATGTCCGTGCCGAGAACTCTGTTGCTTACACCAGTTTAGATGCTCACACTCGGGAAACGTAACTTTGCGAAAATTGTACACCCGATGGGTCAAATCCTGTATGTCCAAGTTCAGTAAAATTCCGGCCCTCGAGCCATACAACTTCTTTAGATGCTGAACCGCAGCTGCGCGGCTTGCATAGACGGATCATCTCGGAGCTCCCTATAATGAGAAAAATCAGCAATTTGGAGACTTCTTCGAGTGCCTGTGGACCTGAAATCGTCTGTCAACCTGCCTAAAACCAGCTTTCCCATGAAGGCCAACCTTCCGCTGAACGAGCCGAAGACCCTTGCGCGCTGGGAGGAAATGCGGCTTTACGATCGCATCCGGCAGGTGCGAAAAGGTGTTCCGCAGTATGTTCTGCACGACGGCCCCCCCTATGCGAACGGTCCGATCCACTTGGGACACGCGCTCAATAAGTGCTTGAAAGACTTTATCGTGAAGTCCAAGAACATGGCCGGGTTCGACGCCCCGTACATTCCTGGTTGGGACTGCCACGGACTCCCGATTGAGATCAAGGTTGATAAACAGCTGGGTGGCAAGAAGCTACAGATGAAGCCTCTCGAGGTGCGCCTTGAGTGCCGCAAATACGCGCAGAAGTATCTCGACCTGCAACGCGAACAGTTCAAGCGAATTGGGGTGGTCGGGCGCTTTGAGAAGCCGTATTCCACGATGTCGCCCGAGTACGAATCGGTTGTACTCGCAACGTTTTACAGCTTTTTCGAAAAAGGTTTCGTATACCGCGGCCTGCGCCCGGTCTACTGGTGCATGCACGATCGCACGGCGCTGGCCGAGGCCGAGGTCGAGTACAAGACCCATACCAGCCCGACCGTTTGGGTGAGATATCGACTGCAGTCCGAGCCGCGGGAGATCGATCCCCAGCTGGCCGAGGCTCGCATTCACGGCGACAAACCGGTCTTTACCATCATCTGGACCACCACGCCCTGGACGCTTCCGGCTTCCTTGGCCGTTGCCTTTCATCCCCATGAGGAATATGTCGCCCTCGAGACCAACGACGCGATCTACATCGTCGCCGAAAAATTGTCGAAGGACGTGGCCTCGAAGTGCGGTTTTCCAAGCGCTCCGATCATCGCTCGCTTCCCGGGGCGTGTGATGGAGCACACCTGGTTCTATCATCCATTTTTGCCCTGGGAGCGGAGGAGGGTCCTTGGCGTCGTGGCCGACTACGTCACCATGGATACCGGAACCGGGGTCGTTCACACCGCACCGTCCCACGGCGCGGAGGACTTTGCCACCGGGGTCCGGTATAAGCTCGATCCCACTTGCGACGTCGATGCGGCCGGCCGCCTCCATAACGGATTGGCTGAATACGATGGACTTCAAGTCTTCAAGGCAAATCCCGTCATCGTCGATCTGCTTAAGTCCAAGGGTGCGCTGCTGCATGAGGAGAAAGTTGAACACTCGTATCCGCATTGTTGGCGGTGCCACAACCCGGTGATCTTTCGCGCCACCGAGCAATGGTTCATCTCGATGGAAACGCCAATGGGCAAGCACAGCTTTCGCTCACAAGCACTCGAGCAGATCAAGGCCGTGAAATGGGATCCAGCCTGGGGTGAGGAACGCATCTCGAACATGGTCGCGACCCGGCCGGATTGGTGCATCTCCCGCCAACGGGTTTGGGGAGTGCCGATTGCAGTGTTCGCGTGCACCACCTGCAAGAAGCCGCTCAAGGATCCGGAGGTGAATCATAGGGTCGTGGACCTGTTCGCCAGCAAGGGAGCCGACGCATGGTATAGCCCCGAAGCCGACGAGCTGGCGAATGGCGCGCAGTGTCCCTGCGGTGGAACATCGTTCCAGAAGGAAGCCGACATTCTCGATGTGTGGTTCGAGTCAGGTTGCAGCTACCTGGTCGAAGTGGCGAAGGAACTGAATTGCCCCTGGCCTTCGGACCTGTACCTTGAAGGGGGCGATCAGTACCGCGGATGGTTCATGTCTTCTCTCCTCTGCGCGCTTGCCGTTCAAGGGAGCGCGCCCTTTAAATCAGTCGCCACCCCAGGTTGGACACTTGATGAACAAGGCCGGGCAATGTCAAAGTCACACGGCAACGACGTCGACCCTGCCGATATCGCGAACAGGCTCGGAGCAGAGATCGTACGCCTGTGGGTCGCCTCGGTGGATTTCCGCGAGGACGTGGTTGGTTCAGAAAACCTGATGCAGCGGATCGCGGAGAACTATCGCACGATCCGCAACAATCTCTTTAAAAATTGCCTCGGGAACTTGTACGACTTCACTGCCGATGACGCCGTTCCCTTCGAGCAGATGCCAGAGATCGATCAGTACATTCTCCGGCTCACTGCAGCTCTGGCAGCGGATGTGGCGCGCTGGTACGAGGAATTTGCTTTCCACAAGATCTATCAGGGGGTGAATCACTATTGCACGGTCGAACTCAGTGCCTTCTACGCCGACATCGTGAAAGACCGGCTTTATATCTTTGCGCCGGATTCCCTGGGCAGGCGTTCGGCCCAGACGACGCTGTGGCGCCTGTGCGAAGCTATGGTTCGGCTGCTGGCGCCGATTATGAGCTTCACCTGCGATGAGGTTTGGCAACATCTGACCGCAATCCAGGCGCGAGAAGAGAGCGTGCATCTGGCGAAGTTTCCTAGCGCCGCTGACATTCTAGGGAGCGCCACCGCCAGTCCGGAAGATGCCGAACAAATCCAGGAATGGGCCACGTTGCGCAGCGTCCGAGACCAGGTACTCAAAGCATTAGAAAACGCGCGCACCCAGAAGCAGATCGGCAAGAGCCTGGAGGCACAGGTGAGCCTGAAAGCTTCGGGTCCCCTGTATTCGATCCTGGAGCGGCACAGGGATGAACTTCGTTATCTGTTCATCGTCTCGCAGGTGGCGCTAGAAAAGTCTGCTTCGGGGAACGGCACAAATCCGCTCTCCCTTGAAGTCGGTAAAGCGGCGGGTGAGAAGTGCGAGCGCTGCTGGAATTATTCGATCCACGTCGGGGAGGACCGGGAATACCCAAGTGTCTGCGAAAGGTGCTCGGCGGTGTTGAAAGAGTTGCCATCGAAGGAAACGTAACGCCAGTTTGGCTCTTCGCCATTGCTCTCAGCCTCGATCAAGAGCTCTGGCGGAAGGTCGGATGGGTAGTGAAGACCTGCTTTCGCGATGCTCCTTAGAATCATGCGTGCCTACAATTTCTTAATTGCACTAGCTGTTCTCATCCTCGACCGCTACACCAAGTGGCTGGTCGCCAAACGGATTTCCCTGCACGACAGCATCACCGTAATTCAGCGGCTTTTCTATATCACCCATGTCGAAAATCGCGGGGCAGCCTTTGGTATCTTCAACGATTCCCCCACTCAATGGAAGATCGGATTATTGGTGCTGTTCTCGATTGCGGCGCTGGTGATCGTCTCGACTCTGCTGTGGCGAAGCCGGCATGCAATGTCCGCCAGTTCCATCGGCTTATCGCTGATCCTCGGTGGCGCTTTAGGAAATCTGTGGGATCGGCTGCTGAGCGGGCGAGTAGTGGATTTTCTTCTCGTCTATATCGGCTCTTATCAGTGGCCGGCCTTTAACGTTGCCGACAGCGCAATTGTTGTCGGAGCCGGATTGTTGGTCTTCGAGATTCTATTCACCAGGGCCCCGGGGGCGGAGAAGACGGCCTAGTGAATCTCCCTCAGGGCTCTCCGCCGCTACGGCGTCCCGTATAGCTGGCGGTAGACATTCGCATTGCGCATGATCGCCTGCACGTACTCGCGGGTTTCGGTGAAGGGGATGGACTCGACAAATTCCTGAATGTCGCGATACTTCCCGTTGGCTTGCCAATCGACGACGCGATAGTCGCCCGCGTTGTAGGCAGCGAGAGCGTATTCGAAGCCGCCAAACTGATCCACCATGGAGCGGAAATACTTGGTGCCGAGTTGCAGGTTGACGGCGGGGGTGAAGAGTTGCTGCGTCGAGAAGTGCTTCAGCTTCTCCTGCTTGGCGACGCCTCGTCCCACCTTCGGCAACAACTGCATTAGACCTACGGCATTTTTTGGCGACACGGCATTTGGATTAAACTCCGACTCCTGCCGGATGAGCGAAGCCACCAGGTAGGGATCAAGAGCATTCGTCGAAGCAAATTTCCTCAAGTCCGGCCAGTATGGGCGGGGAAACAAGGCTTCCCAATAACTCCGGGGTAGCGAGGAAAAATCGATGGCAAAGTAGTTCGGAATCGCCCGCTTCAGGGTTTCCACCGCGAGATTGTAAAAGCCCGCATCCTGATACGTGCGAGCTATTTCCCCGGCAAGCCAGTTGCCCTTGTCTTCATCAGCCGCTGCCTTCAGCTCACGTACTGCGAAATCCAGCAGTCCTCCATTTTCGAGCAGGTGTGCTTTTTCGACACGCAGATTGTCGTCGGGAACGGCCGCATTCGCTGGCCCCGGCACATCCTTGATGGGTGGAACGCGGTCAAGAATCGCATAGTGCGGATCAGGGCCAGAGGCCTTGTCCAGGCTGGCCATGCGCTCTCGCGCCAGCGGACCGTAATAGTAGTTGCGGTAGCGCTCGTTGACCTTTTGATAAAACGCCGCCGCCATTGCTTTATCGCCTTCTTCCTCGGCCAGGCGTCCGCGCCAGTAGAGGGCATTGGAAACCTCGTTTGAATCAGGATAAAGAGATATCTGCTCCTCGAAGCCGGACTTAGCCTCGGCTGTCCTTCCCTGCCTTAAGCTCAGCCACGCAACCTTCCAGTGCACGTAGTGGGCACGAGCACTCCCCGGAAACCGCTTTTCCATCTCGCGGAACGAATCGATGGCCTTGTCGTAATCGCGTCGTAGCAAATAAATATTTCCGGCAGCAAAGAGCGCCTGTTCCAGATACGGACTGGTTGGCGCGGTTTGGCGAAGATCATTGACGGTGCGGAGGAATCCGTCGTCATCATCCGACGCCCGCTGGATCTCACCGATGGTGAAAAGTTTTTGGGCCGCGACTTCAGGCGTGGTCAGGGGCAAGGAGTCGAGCAGGTGGCGAGCATCTTTTCGCTCTCCGGAGCGTAGCATCGCATCCGCCAGTGCTAGCTGGATCGACGGCGTGTCCGTCGGTGTGGCCTGCTTGAGCAGGTCGCGGTAGGCATCGATAGCCTCGGCATAGCGCTTCGCCTTGGTCAGGGTGTCGGCGCGGTTGCGACGATCTCCGAAGCTCGGCGGCGTAACGCCTGGTACGTTGCCGAGTTTGCGCAATTCGGTTTCTGCACTCGAGGCTTCAGGGCTGAGCGGCACGGTGAAGTAAACATGTTGAAACACCGCAGCAGCTTGGGGGATTTCCCCGGCCGCTTCGTAAGCCCGGCCCAAGGCATATTCCAAGTCAGACCGCGGGGGCACCCGATCGTTTTCAAGCAGCGCGATGGCTTCCTTCGATCGACCGTCGGTGAGCAGTGCATTGGCGTGCAGCACGCGGGCATCCCGCAGGAGAAGCGAAGCAGGATAGGTTTTTTCAAAGGCCGCCAGGGCGGCAATCCCTTCCGAGTTCCGGCCGGTCTGGATGTAACAATTGGCAAGATAGAAGGCGACGTAATCGCCGATGTCGCCGGCATGAGGTTTCGCTCGGCTCAGCGGATCGATGGCCTTACCGCAATCATGATCCAAGAAACGACCATACCCGACCGCCAGCCAGGCGAGGGCTCCCGCGTCGTCGGCGCTGTGTTTGCGCGCAAAGGCTTCTACGCCGGCATACGCCTGTAACGTCCGGTTCTGCAGAAGTTGGATGGCCATTGGCTTCAGCGTGCTCGACGCCACAAAGGCCTGATGCATTCGCCGGAAACGAGGGGTGTTACGCCTGGAGGTCTTCCGGTGCGGGCTTCGTTTCGCGCTGGGAGAGTCAGCCGCGGTTTTTCGCTGGCTGGAGGATTTCGGTTTCGCAGTAGAGCTACCAGGCGCCGGCTGCGACTCCGCCGCTTGCCCCATAGCGGGCAATCGCGGACACACGACCGCGGTTAGAAACAGCGCGAAAAAGGAAGACCTGAGAAACCCCGACACGGCTTTCTTCTATTATCGCCGAAAATTGCTGCCCATGAGAGAAACATCATCTTCCGCAAGGCTGCGAATTAGTTCCTGATTGAAATAGTCTGCGCTGGCCGCCGCGGTATTGCCATATCGCTTTTGGTACGTGGCTCGGCTTTTTTCAATGTCTTCTTTCAGACGGTCGTAGAGATCGCGGTTCTTGCGGCCTTCCGCCACTTTGGCCTGGTTGTAAAGCTTGATCTCGTCCATCAGCAGGCGGGCAAAGCGCTGCGCCTTACGATGGAGATCGTCATCTTCGCCTGCCGGCGCAGAGACCGCACCACCACCCCATGCCGCCGCTGCCGACATGGCTGCGGCCGCTGCGGGAGCCCCCTGTGCACCGGGGGCATGAAGCGGAGCATGCGCAGCAAACGGATCGTTTGAGGGAGAAGAATGAGCCGTCTCGTGAGGTTCCGCGGATTCCTTGTGTGCCTGTTTGCGCTGAGAAACAACTTCCAGCCATGAACTTGTCGCGCGTACCAGGACGTCGAGCGCGGCGGCGTCAAGCGAGCTGCCATCGCCTTGGTCTGCGTAGATCAGGGCTGAAATCTTGTCTTTCAGCAGAAGCGGCAGGACCACGACAGAGTCTCCGCTCGGCTTGCCGAATTTCCTCACGAACGCGGGATCGAAATCTGCAATCACCCCGCGCTCGGCAGCACGCGATTGCATGCTCTCAGCCACCAGCTTGGATTCCATTCCCAGGGTAAAGTCTTTTACGTCGCTGTTGCCGAATCCCGTACCTTGCCAACCGGAGGCCACGCCGTTCTTAATTACAAAGATCGCAGCCCGCCCGCTATAGAGAATCGTGCTTTCGAGCAACGCCCGAAGAATCTCCTTTTGGCTGGATCCGGCCTGAATCGTGGTAATTGCCTTTTGCAGGGCAGCATTGGAACCACCTGGCTGGCCGCCCTTGCCGAGCGCTGGCTGAATTTGCTGTAAAACCTCTTGCACCACGCTTTCGCGCAGTGAGGCCATTTGCCGCTCGAGCACTTGGGCAACGGCGTTCCGAACAAGCTCTTCGACACGATTGTCAGCCATGGTTACCCGCAAACAAACCAGCACAGAACACTGTGCTTTCTGGATTATAGGTGGAACCTCCGGGCCACTAGGAGGTCACTTTAGTCACATCTTCTACCTGAGGAGTGCTTGCCGCGACCGGGGGGAGGAAGGATAGAGGGGGAGGAAGGAAGAGGGCGGTCTGCACCGCCCCTCAGAAGTCCCGAAAACACTCTACAGCATGTTCACGCTTTCCACGTGGATCGAATCACCACTGACATGTCCGGTCACAGCCACATGGTGGCCTTCATGTCCCGTCAGTTTGTCGGGATTGTCAACCGTTAGTACCTTTTGGTCCTCGTCGGTGACAACCACCATCTTTGCGCCGGCCTTAAGGCACTTTTTCGTACACTCCGCAGCTCCGGCATTAGCACCTTTGGCTCCGCACTTCGAATCGGAAACGTATCCGTTTACGGTGGTGGAGTCGGCAGCGAATGCCACGCTGACCATCATGAACGCGACGCAAAAGACAACAAGCACTAGCAGCAGCTTTCTCATATCTGGATCTCCTCCTAATTGAGCAGCTCGGTGACACAACCGTCCGACGATGCCCCGGAACTATACCACAACTGGAGATGGGAGATTGTTATCGGGATGTCACTTGCTGGCCGTGTGATTGGCAGGCGCGGCAGGGGGTGGTTGGGACGGTGAGACGTAGATCACTTCGCCGGGGCGTGCATAGTGGAATTGCTCCCGCGCCTCTTTCTCGATCCGCTTTGGATCACTTTTTAGCTGCTCCACTTCCTCGGAATACCTCTGATTTTCCTTCTGAACTTGCCGGATCTCTTTCTGGACCCGCTCGTACTCAGCTTTTTTAGCGCGATACACCACCATCCCATTGGCACCGAAGGTCACATGCACAAACAGCCAGACGGCCAGCACCGCTACGGCAGCCGTGGCAATTCGGGTTCGAAGTTCGTAAAGGCGCGTCAGGTAAGGTTCAAGTGCTGCTTGAACCCTTCCCGCCCAAGCCTCAGCCTGGTCAGCTCCATGGGTCAGCGAGCGCAACCTTTGTTCGGGCGACGGGAGTACGCGGATTCGGGGAATTCCTACTCGAAAATCCATTGCTTGGCAGCGGCACTCAGCTTTGACAACGCCTGCTCGCTGCCAGCTTCGGAGTAAACCCGAACCACCGGTTCTGTTCCGGACAGCCGGTAGCACACCCAGGAGCTGTCATCGAGCACAAGCTTGAGGCCGTCTTTTCGGACGGCTTCGCGCACACGCTGACCCGAGAAGTTCTGCGGATCTACGCGTAACTTCTCAGTAAACTTCCCCTTCACCTCTGGCGTCAATCGGAAGTTCTCCCTAAGGGGATAGAAGGAACCAACTTTGACAAATAGCTCCTCGAGTTGACGGCTAAGAGATTTGCCTCGCACCGCTACCGCCTCGCAGCACAGAAGTCCGGCGATGACTCCATCCTTTTCTGGAACGTGGTGGCGAATTGAAAGACCCGCGCTCTCTTCCCCGCCGATCGCAATTTTGTCCTGTTTGATCAGTTCTCCGATGTACTTGAATCCCACCGGCGTTTCATGCAATTCGACGCCGTGATGCTTTGCGAGAGCGTTGATCATATTCGTGGTCGCGACCGATTTGCCGACACCGTTCTTCCATCCGCGGCTTTCGACCAGATAGTCGAACAGGATTGCGATCACATAGTTTGGCTGCAGGAAGGTCCCCGCTTCGTCAACGATGCCGAAACGGTCGGCGTCCCCGTCAGTTGCAATTCCAATATGTGCCTTTATTTTCCGCATCTTCTCGCGCATGGGCTCGAGCAGGTGATCATCGGGTTCCGGCGCATGGCCTCCGAACATCACGTCTCGATAATCGTGCACCGTTTCAACCTGCACCCCGGCCTCGCGAAGGAGTGCGTCGGAGTAGCCTCGGGCCGCGCCCCAGAGCGGATCGAACACCACTCGCAATCCTGCTTTCTTGATGGCAAGCAGATCGACAATTTCACGTAAGCGCGCCAGGTATGCGGGCTTCACATCGAGCGAGTTGCCAGCCACCTTGTTCCCATTCCCCGTCGATCCCTCGACTGCGATATGGGCTTCGATCTGCTTGGTCACTTCCGGTAGCGCGGGCGCACCATCGGGTGTCGAAAACTTAATGCCGTTGTATTCCGGAGGATTGTGTGAGGCGGTGAAGTTGATCGCGCCATCAGCCTTCTCGTGAATCACAGCGTGGGAAATCGCCGGAGTCGGCGCAGCTTCGGCAATGACCAGGGGCGTAATGCCATCGCTTGCCAGAATGTCGGCAGCCATCGAGCAGAAGGTCTCTCCTAAGAAGCGCGGGTCCCGGCCGATGATCACTCGTGCGCCTTGTGGCTTCTGCGACTTCACATAGCGTGCAATCCCATTCACTGCGCGACGCACGTTCGCGAATGTAAACTCCTCGGCCATTACCGCGCGCCATCCGGATGTGCCAAACTTGATCTGAGTAACCATAACAATCCCCTAGAGATGGCAATTGGCACTTAGCGGTTGGCGCCTGGCCTAAACCGGGAACAGAGCTGCTGAAGGAAGCCGATCGCCCGAGGCCGATTCTATATGACCGACAAACTGCTCGTCTTAACAACAGCCGGCTCAGAAAACGAGGCCCGCAAACTCGCGCACGCGGTAATTGAGCGCAAACTGGCGGCGTGCGTGAACATTGTTCCGCGGATTCATTCTGTCTATCGCTGGGAAGGGAGAGTTGAGGACGCCGAAGAATGCTTGCTAATCATCAAGACAACCAAGAACGCTGAGCAGCAGGTCAGATCTACCATCAAGGAATTGCATTCTTACGAGTTGCCGGAGTCCCTGGCGATCGGAGTCGATGGGGGCAGCCAGGAGTATCTGCACTGGATCTCAGCGAGTGTCGATCTAGGCAGTTAGCAGGGAGCGGTGAGACGCGAGCAACTGCATCAGTTCGTCGATCCGCGCCCGCGGCTCACCGGTGCTAAACACGGCGGCAGGACTCGCCGGCCGCCGTTTGCGCAGCCCTCCCCCAGGGCCCCGCTAGAAAACCTACCCTCTGCGGTCGTGCCGGATGTCGCGGCGATCATGCCGGATGTCGCGACGATCACGAACCAGGTCCCGCCGGTCAGACCGCACATCTCTCTGGTCGTGCCGCATGTCTCGGCGAATTTGATGGGCTTTCTTGTAGTTTCCCCTCTGAAGGGCCTTATGGAGCTGCCGCCGGTCCTGACGAATATCACGCCGATCCGCGCGAATGTCCCGCCGGTCCTGATGCCGGTCGATTCGGTCGCCACGAAGGTCGCGCCGGTCGCCATTTTCGCCCAGCGCAAACATTGATCCCAACACTAGAAACATCACCAAACCTATAATTTGTCGTCGCATATCGCCTCTCTCGTTTCCGGGCCTGATGGCCTCTCTGGTAGGTTTGAACACAGGGCTTGGCGGAAAGTTCTGGGGGTGGATTCGTGCCTGAAAAACCAAAAACATGCCCGGCCTGAACGTGAGAAATACCCAAGAAAGCACCAACGGGGGAAGACGTTCCTGAAATGCCTATTTCGCGGATTTCAGTCCACTCGGTGCGGGAGAGGTGCTGGCCCGGCCACGGATTTAACTGCTGCCGGTTGGGCAAACCAATAGAGAGACGATTCGAAGACTTGAAGGACTCCTGAATTTCCCACGTCCGGCGAGGGTTTGAACTTAGTTTTCGAGAAAGTCCGTCACCGCCTTCGCCACCCCCGCATAATCGCAATATTGGTGCCCGCATCCGTCATCAATCACCAGCAATTGCGCCTTGAGAGAGTGGGCAAACTCGATTGCAGGCGCCGGCGTGACCGCGTGGTCTTCCTTGCCGACAATCACCAGCACCCTGGCTTTCACCTCGGCAGCGGCCTTTTCGAGAGAATCGCCAAACGGTTCTGCGACGTTCAGGGACATCATGGCTTCGACCTGGCGAATTTTGTTGTTCGCATCGGAGCCCTGAGTTGAAGTTTTCGTGTCCGCCAATTCTTTGAGCACCTGCTCTCGCGTGTGCGTCTTGTTGAACTCCTGCGGCGTCTTGAGCAGAATGGCGCCGAACTCATACTCGGCATCGCGGGCGGGGTTCTTGGTGTACTCGCCGCCATCCCAGTCTTTGTTGTCCTTGATCGCATCGATCTCCGCCTGCCAGTGCGCAAGGTCATAGGGAGCGGGACGTGGCGACCCGACGATAGGAATTGCCTTGTCCATGAAGTCGGGATGCGCGACCATCCATTGAAACGTTTGCATGCCTCCCATCGAAATTCCCAAGAAGGCTTTCGCATGATCGATGTGCAGCACTTTCGTGAGCAGCGCATACTGGGTATCCACCATGTCCCGCATGGTGATCTTCGGAAAATGCATACGCGACTGAACCGTACTGTTGGACGGTGAGGACGAGACTCCATTGCTGAGTGCATCGATCAGAATCACATAGTACTTCGATGTGTCGGCCATCTTGGCTGGCCCCACGTTGGGCAGCCATTGCTCGGTTCTTCCTCCTGCCCAGGTGGGGATCACAATGACATTCGACCTATCGGAGTTCATGTGCCCGGCCGTGCGGTACCCGACCCGGCAATCGCGCAAGACCTCCCCGCTCTGGAGTTGGAAGTCACCGAGGCTCGCGAATTGTTGTTCCTGGGAAAAAGCCAGTGCGGTTGATAAAACGAGCAGCAACAGATCCACAGCCATGGGCACTGTTTTCATGCGGCGGATTTTAACAAACTCTTGCCGAAAGCCTGGCGCTTGGATCAAGGGCGAGCAGCGGTTCGGGGGTTGAAGCTCGCCGCTCTGACCTCTGTCGTCAATTGGTTACGGCTGGGCGGGCTGCCTATCCCAGCGCCTGATTCAGGTCCGCAATGATGTCGTTCACATCTTCGATTCCGACCGAGATGCGAACCATGCCATCGGTTATCCCAATGGCAGCTCTTCCCTTTTTGCCCAGGGCGGCGTGAGTCATGGTAGCGGGATGAGAAATAAGCGTCTCAACTCCGCCCAGGGATTCGCCCAGGGTGCAGACGCGAACCCGCTTCAGCAACCGGGCGGCGTTGGCCAGCGATCCGGTTTCAAAACTGATCATGGAGCCGAATCCGGTCATCTGACGGCAGGCCAGCTCATGTTGGGCATGGTTTTTCAGCCCTGGGTAAAAGACCTTCCTGATCTTTTTGTGCGAGGCCAGGAACTCGGCTACCTGGCGGCCGTTGCTGTCGTGCTGCAGCATCCGAACAGCGAGCGTTTTCACGCCACGTAGCACCAGCCAGGACTCAAAGGGGGACAGAATCGCGCCCGCCGCCTTTTGAACGAAGCCCAGTTGTTCTGCCTGCTCCTGCCGTGTGCACACGACCACTCCACCCAGGCCGTCACTGTGACCGTTGAGAAACTTGGTCGTCGAGTGCACGACCATGTCTGCGCCGAGCGCGATTGGCTGCTGGAAAAACGGGGACATGAAGGTGTTATCGACAACTAATGCAACCTTCTTGCGTCGGCAGATTTCGCCAATCGCAGCAATGTCGCTCAACGCCATCAATGGATTGGTCGGAGTCTCGACATACACCATCCGCGTATTTTTCTGAATCGCTCTCTCGACGTTTTTCGCCTCCGAAGTATCTACATAGGTGAACTGAAAGCCGTAACCGGTCAAAACCTGATTGAACAAGCGCGGCACGCCGCCGTACAGATTGTTCCCACAAACCAGGTGGTCGCCAGATTTGTACATCGTGCAGAGCGCGTTGATCGCGGCCATCCCGCTGGCAAACACGCGAGATGCGACTCCGCCCTCAAGCGAAGCCAAGTTCGTCTCCAAGCGGTCACGGGTGGGGTTGGTAACGCGGGCGTATTCGTACCCCTGACGAGGTTGCCCGAGTTCATCCTGCACATAGGTCGATGTAGCGTAAATTGGAACGCTCACCGCACCCGTGAGTGGCTCGGGCTGTTGCCCGTCGTGAATAGCGCGGGTGGCGAAACCAGGCCGATCCTGGGGGCTTGTCATTGCCCTCTCGCCAGCACCTAGGGAATGTTTCTTGGGTTTCTTCATGTGAGACTTATGTACCGAGCGGGTCGTCATGCCAAACCGGCGACCGACGGAGTCTAAATTCCACCTTCAAAGATTTTCTTCGATAAGTAGCGTTCGGCCGAATCAGGGATAATCGTCACCACGCGCTTCCCCGTGCCAAGCTGGCTTGCGATTTCGAGAGCTGCAAACACATTCGCTCCTCCACTTGATCCAGACAGCACGCCTTCTTTCGCAGCCAGCTCGGAGACCGTGCGGAACGCGTCTTCATCGCTGACCATGAACACCTGGTCGCAAACGGAGCGATCGAAATTTCCTGGAATGAAACTGGAGCCGATCCCTTCGACCTTGTGTTTTCCCGGCGGGCCTCCACCCAGAACAGAGCCTTCGGTTTCGACAACGACCGTCCAAACCTCTCGCAATCTTTCTTTCAGAAGACGCGCCACGCCGGTGAAGGTTCCCGCGGTACCTGATCCGATCGTGATCGCGTCAATCCGGCCTTCCATCTGATCGAAAATCTCCTGCGCAGTGGTTTCGTAGTGGAATTCAGGGTTGGCAGGGTTCTCAAACTGCGCAGCCATGAACGCCCGCGGCGTCCGAGATGCAAAGGCGCGGGCCTGGTCGATTGCGCCCTGGATGCCGTCTGGCTCCGGCGTGCGCGTCACCGACGCTCCCAGCGCGCGCATGATTGTCACTTTTTCCTCGGAGAAATTCTGCGGAACAAATAAGGCGACCTCATACCCGCGGCTGATCCCGATCAGGGCCAGCCCGATCCCCGTATTCCCAGCCGTGGCCTCAACAATGACGCCTCCGGGCTTTAACTTCCCTTCCCGCTCCGCCGCCGCAATGATACCGATCGCGGCCCGATCTTTTACGCTGCCCCCGGGGTTCAGGTATTCGAGTTTCACGAAAACGTCCGCCGAACCCCTGGCCGGAAGACTTCTGAGCCGCAGCATCGGCGTAAAGCCAACCAGATCTGTAATGTTTTCGGCTACTCGCAGGTGAGAAGTCGTCGAAGGCACCCTACAGGGTACGGAAGTGGGGTAGATAAGGTCAACGCCCGGGTGCGGTTGTCTTCGACACCAGCTTGGTACAACCGGAACCGGTTGCTGCCAGCCGGCACCCGGGCGAGACGAACTACTTCATCGAGCTTTCCTGGCCGGGATAGTACCCGCTGCGGGTACGGACCGTCAGCCGTTTAAAGGCTCGAGCGCGGGCTTCCACCCGGATCGTACGATAGCCGCCAACACTCTTCGGCGTGGTTGGAATATAGCTGATGGTGTATTGATTGCGGATGTCGCGCGCCACCGAGCTGCTGATTTCATCGACGTCGGCAAGCGTGGGCGGGAAATACGCAATGCCGCCGGTTCGCGCCGAAAATGTCTCGAGCGCCCGCTTTGCCCGTCGGGTCTTCTCGTCGCCCAGCAAGCCAATGGCATAAATCACCGGCCCATTCTCCTGTTGCACGCGCTGCACGGCTTCTTCAAGGCTTTGCTGGCTGGCATCGTCGTCGCCGTCGGTAACGATAAACAGGACCTTCCTCTGCAGCTTGGACGCGCTCAGGTGGTCGGCCGAGGCCACAATGGCGTCATAGAGGGCAGTCCCTCCGCGGGCTTCGACATGTTCGAGCGCGACCTGAAGCTTCTTGAGATCGGCGGTGAAATCCTGGTCCAGGATAGGCTCGTCGCTGAAATTGACGACGAAGACCTGATCGTCCTTATTGCTTGAGCGGACCAAGTTCAGGGCAGCCTTGTTCACCTCGTCGCGTTTCTCGCGCATCGACCCGGAATTATCGATGACAATCCCCATCGCCACCGGGAAGTCTTCCCGCCGAAACAGCTGAACCGTCTGAGGCTGATCATTCTCAAAAATCGTGAAGTCAGGCTTATTGAGAGACGTAACCAGCCTGTTCTTGTCGTCGGTCACCGTAGCATGCAGAATGACTTCGCGCGCCTCTGCCTGAAACACATAGATTCCTTCTGCGTTCGCGGAAGGTCCTTCGGGCGCCTTGGATCCCTTGGCCCCCGGGTTCTGCCCGGCATTTTGGGATGGAGGCGGCGTCGCCACCACCGGAGGCGGAGGCGGAGGATTGGTGGAAGGCCCAAGCGCCTCGGGAGGCAATCGCCCTTCCGAGGGTTGGGGTGCTGAGGTGGAGCTCCCAGGTGTCTTGGCGGATGGCTGACTCCCCGACTGCGTTGCAGTACCTTGCGCCCCAACCAGCTGGTCAAGGAACATTCCTGCGAGAACGAGAAAGAAGAATCCAGCAGCTACTCTGGTAAGCGCTCTACTGCGAGGCAGCGTAGTACCCAGTTTTTGCATAGACATGAAGCGGTGGCAGTCCTTTCGGCGGTAGCAGCTTTACTCTTATCTTATGCCACTTGCCGTCGTGCCCTGGGTTCTTTGGACGGTATCCGAGTACGTATTGGTTGCGTAACTCGATCCCGATTTTTGTAGCCACGTCGGATAGGTCGTTGGGGTTGTCTATGGTGAAGGCCCGGCCCCCGCTCAATTCCGAAATATCACCCAAAAGCTGGGGTCCCAGCCTTTCTTCCTCGGTGGCAAAGTAATGATCGTAAATCCCTATGGAATAAACCATTGTGTCCGCTTCCTTCACCAAAGACTTGATCTCGCCTTCGGTGTAGCGGCTGTGATTATCGCCACCATCGGAAATGATCAAAAGAGACTTTTTCGGATACTTCGCCTGCCGCATTTTGCTGATGCCCAGGTAAATCGCATCAAGAAGAGCAGTCCTGCCCTTGGGGACGGTAAAGACCAGCTTACCTTGCAGATCCTCAATCGACTGGGTGAAATCCGAGGTCTCCTCAGGTCTTTCAGAGAAGGTAATCAAAAAGAACTCATCTTGCGGATTGGCGGTTTTGAAGAAATCGATGACCGCCTCGCGGGCTCTCTCAATCTTGCTCGCCATGCTGCCGCTCATATCAAAGATCACGCCCAAGGAAATGGGGGCGTCTTCGGCCGAAAAGTGCCGGACTTCTTGCCGGTCCTTACCCTCAAAAACCTCGAAATTCTCCTTATCGAGGCCGGTCACCAAACGGTTCATGGGATCGGTAACCGTCACCGGAACAAGCACAAGGTCGACCTTCGATTTGAGCATCGCTGCGTGGGTGTGCACAGAGTCTAAAAGGAGGTCTTCGGGCTTACTAGCGGGTTGAGAATCCACTCTTGGAGCCACATGGACGTCTTCGACATCGGGGTCCTGGGCAAGGGTAGGGGCAGCGACAAACAAGGACAGGGACAGGGCGATCAGACAGGAAGATGTCCTGAACCCGAGCGACAAGGGCCTCACCCAAACCGGAATCCTACCCCGAATTTCGGTTCCCCCGCCTTGGAACCCGCGCTGGTGCTGGCGCGTCATAGGGACCACGAATTGATGGAGGATGTTAGCACAGCTTGTGAGAAGTGTCGTCAAATCTTTGTCGCGCACGGGGCACCACCGCTTAGTTTGGATTCCCTGCTTGTGAAAAAGTTTGCTCTAGCTCGGCATCTGCCTTCACCCGACTGGCAGTTTTGTCAGGGCCTAAGCACCGGGGTTCCGGGCCACTGGTACAATCTCCTGTTCCAAAAACATGGCATATATCGAGCCTTTTCGCGCCTTCCGCTTTGACCCCGCACGGGTTTCCCTGGATCACGTGGTCACTCAGCCCTACGACAAGATTACGCCTGCCATGCAAGAGCAGTATTACGCTGCCAGCCCGCACAATCTTGTCCGGATAATTCTCGGCAAGCGCAGTGCCACAGATACGGCTGAAGACAACGTTTATTCCCGCGCCGCAAAGTTCTTCTCCGATTGGCGCAATGACGGCGTTCTAGTTCAGGATCCGGAACCGTCAATCTACCGTTATTCCCAGGAGTTCACGGCACCAAACGGAACCAAGATGGTGCGGGACGGCTTTATCGCCGCCGGCAAACTGCAGGACTACTCCCAAGGCGTCGTCCACCGTCACGAGCAGACTCTCTCGAAACCCAAGGCGGACCGGCTGGACTTGCTGCGTGCGACCCGGGCCCACTTCGGACACATCTTCATGCTGTATTCCGACCCCGAGGCAGAGATTGAGCGGACGCTCAATCTCGGGAATCGGGCGACGATCGACGTGAACGACGAGTTCGGAGTCCGCCATCAGGTATGGAAGACCTCGGATCAGTCGGTGATCGCGCATGTTCAGGGGAAAATGTCCGACAAGAAGCTCATCATTGCGGACGGCCATCATCGCTATGAGACGGCTCTCACTTACCGGCGGGAAAGGCAGGCCGCGGTAGGGTCCCCAGAGCAAGCGCCCGCGTCCCATGACTTCGCCATGATGACATTCGTCAACATGGATAGCCCCGGGTTGCTCATCCTTCCCACCCATCGGGTCGTCCACAGCTTACCGGAGTTTTCTATGGAAAAGCTTCACCAGGGCGCTAGGGAATTCTTCAGCGTGGAAGAAGTCGATCCTGGTCTGGACGCCAAACGGGCGACCGCCATTCTGAAAGAGGCAGCCCACACCGGCACCTCCCTATTAGGCGTCAGTGCCGATCGGGCGTTTCTGTTCAGCCGGCCGAAGGCGCCAGCCGCAGTTTTCGAAGGCTACTCGCTACTCCATCAGGGGCTCGATGTTGTGCAGCTTCACAAGTGCTTGCTCGAGCAGTCGCTTGGCATTTCTGAGGAAGCCATCCGCAACCAGCAGAACATCGCCTACGTGCGAGAGGCCGACGAAGCCTTGGAGCGGGCCCGATCCGGCAGGGCCAACGTGTCGTTTCTGATGAATCCAGTTGGCATGCGCGAGGTCCGCGATATCGCATTTGCAGGCGAAGTCATGCCGCAGAAGTCCACCGATTTCTACCCCAAACTTCTCGACGGCCTTGCCATCTATGCCCTGGATTAACATCACACCCAAACTGCTGGCGGCAACCATCTTCGCAATTTTCGCTGGATTTCAAGCCCCGTCCAGCAACCCCGACGCCCCTGAATCCTCTACTCCGCCCGCCCCGAAGCCTTTGCTGATTATGATTGACCCGGCTCATGGGGGCACCGATCCTGGGGCGCTGCTCACCGCTTCGACTCCAGAAAAAGAAATCACCCTCAATGTCGCTCGCCGCCTGAAACAGGAGTTGAACGCAAGAGGGATTTCCTCTCAGTTGGTCCGGGACGGCGATCTGACCCTCACACCCGATCAGCGGGCGGCCATGACCAATGCCGCCGACCCAGCGCTTTACATCGCCCTCCACGCTAGTTCCCTGGGAAACGGAATGCGGGTTTTCACAGCCCTTCTGCCAGGCTCGGGCGATGACAAAGGCCCATTTCTCTCTTGGGATCGCGCCCAATCTGCAACTCTTCCGCGCAGCAAAGCTCTTCAGGCACAGCTTGTATCGGCCGTGCAAAAAACCAGATTCCCAACGCAGGCCTCCAGCGCAACGGTGCGGCCCTTGAATAGCCTACGATCTCCCGCCATTGCGGTTGAAATTTCCCCCACCACCGGGGATGTCGCCCAAGTCTCGGCCAATGGATATCAGCAGATGGTTTGCGCCGCATTAGCGAACGCCATCGCCTCGCTTGCTCCCTCGCTGCACCCGACCGGCGGAGCGCGCCGGTGACCTCGCGCTCCTTACTCGTGGTCACGTTGTGCCTTCTGTTTCTCGCTATCGCGATGGTCTTATACGTTTGGCAGCTGCGAAGCCGGGCGCAAGTGGAAGCAACATTGCAAAAGCCTCAAATCGTGGCCCCGCCGGCGACCGGTACGGTCAGGCAAGTAACCCTATGGGTGGCTCACGACGACCCTGGCGTCTTGCGCGTCCAGGCTGTCTCGCTAGGACTTTCGGACGAACGCCAAAGGAAAACCGAAGCCATTCTTCGGGCATTGCTCGCCATCTATACCGGAAAAGATTCGCCGCATCACCTGGCTCCAGGCGCAGATGTGCGAAACGTCTATTTCGTGGATCCAGGTTTGGTGGTGGTCGATGTGAATGCGGAACTTGCGGACGGGCAAACCTCAGGAATTCTGCCGGAGCAGCTTATGGTAGCGTCTCTGGTGCAGACGTTGTCCTCTAACTCTCCGGGGATCTCCCGTGTCAAGTTTCTGGTCAACGGCAAAGAACGTGAGACGTTGGCAGGGCATGTGGATTTTTCAAGCGAGTACGAGGTGTCCCAAATGTCAGACCTGGCGAGACAACTCTCTTCGGAGTGAGAGCCGACGAAGAGTCGCTTAGGCGGTCTTGATCCTGTTCTGCCAATGGGACCAGACGAACCAAATCAGTCCAATCACCAGAACGACCAGGATCACGGCGTCGAATTTGTGGAAGTACCGTCCCACCCCGCGCCAGTTCTCACCGAGTTTCATCCCCACCCAAGCCAACCCAAAGCACCAGGGCCAGGACCCGAGGAAAGTGTAGATGTGGAAGCGACCCCGGGGCATGTGAGAGATGCCTGCCGGCAGCGCAATAAAAGTGCGGATCACCGGTAGAAGCCGACCTATGAAGACGGCCAGGTATCCCCAGCGGGCGAAAAAACGGTCGGCCCAGTCGAGTTCACGACGGCCCATCAGCATCCAGTGACCATAGCGCTCGACTAACGGGCGGCCACCGTAGCAGCCAATCTCGTAGGCAACGAGAGAACCCAGATTGCAGCCGATTGCGCCGGCAGTAGCCACCCATACCAACCTCAGCGTGCCTTCGTACACCAGGTATCCAGCGAAAGGCATGATCAATTCCGAGGGCAGCGGGATACACGCCGATTCGATCGCCATCAGGATGATGATGCCGCCGTAGCCGCTCCAAGCCATCAATGATTTGATCAGGAGAAAGATAGCTGCGAGGATTTTTTCAGTCATCGGGGATGTTTTGATTGAGAGTTCGGAGCGGCGAGCTAGGAGCTAATATTTGCCTGAATGCTAATTCCTGAGTGCCGGTTCAGAACGAGCCGTCCTGCGTGAACGTGAAACCTGGCAATGCCACTCCGGAAGCCGCCTTTGCGACTTTCACCTTCACCGTGGGCGCATCCGGCGCCGTAACCTCGGCCGGGCGCAGCACCGCGTATTGAGAAAACACTTCGTTGTAAACCTTGGTTACCAGATAGTCCTGACCGTTGTCATCCTTGCGCCAGACCTGCCCCATCTGCACTAGTCTTACCGCCATTCGATTCCCCCAAATGCAAGAGTAAAGGTCGATATGGTGGGCGTCAATTGCAGCTTGTGCACGGAGGGGAATAGAACCCTCGTGTCCGCTCTCCGATCGCCGCCCTTCATGCCCGGTCTTGCTCCCAAAACTGGGACCGCCGGAACTTTGCTAAGATTTTCTGCTGCGCGGAGAAGCGATGCCCAGAGGAATCAGCCCCAGAAAGCCGGCCAAGAGTGGGAGGCATGAAGGCTTGCGTGCAATGCCAAACCTTCGTGACCGGGCCCCCGTTCACCCGAAAAAAACCTCCCCTCCGACACTCCAGCCTCAAGGTCAAATTCGATCTGCCCCTGTCTCTAAGGCTGGGGCATCGCCACGGGGCTACAAGCCCACCGCACCGGAGCGGATCTCGGAGATTCTAAAGCGGCTCGATCAGCTCTATCCCGACGTAACCTGCGCGCTCACGCATGGGAATACCTGGGAATTACTGGTGGCAACGATTCTCTCTGCCCAGTCGACCGACGTTCGCGTGAACATGGTTACACCCGAATTGTTCAAAAAATATCCGACTGTGCAAGCATTCGCCAGGCTTGAACCGCAACAACTCGAGCCTGACATCCGTTCGACGGGCTTTTTCCGGAACAAGTCAAAATCTGTGGTTGGCGCCGCGAAGAAGATCGTCAGCGATTTTGGCGGGCAGGTTCCTGAAAACATGCACGATCTACTGACCCTGCCGGGGGTCGCGCGCAAGACCGCAAACGTGGTCCTTGGCACCGGCTTCAAAGTGGCCGACGGGGTGGTCGTGGACACACATGTTCACCGCATTTCGCGGCGCCTGGAACTCACCAAGAACAACGCTCCGAAGAAGATCGAGGAAGACCTGATGCGCGTAATTCCGCGCGAGAAGTGGATTCTGTTTTCCCACCAGATCATCTGGCACGGACGCAGGTTGTGCTTTGCGCGATCACCCAAGTGTGCCGACTGCCCGCTAGAAAACATCTGTCACGCAGAGGACAAGACCTGGAGCACGGTGGAAAAACATAGGGGAGCAAAAGCTTAAAGGCGGCTCAAAATTCGAAGTTCACGAGGCATTATTTGCCGGCTGCGCAAATCTTCGCCATCACCCTTGCCACCACGCGATCACAGCGCTCTCCCATGAATCCGAAGGCCCGCGGGGCTTCGCTCCCGGCCCGAGCAAATAGACTCTTGCGCACCATGGCGCGCGCGCGGTGAAGTCTGACTTTCACGTTCTCCTCGCTAAGCTCAAGCGCCGCCGCGGTTTCAGTGGTGCTGAGTTGTTCCACGTCGCGCATCATGAGCACCAGACGATAGCGTTCGGGGATGGAAAGAATGGCCTCTTCCAGTGCCCAACCCAACTCGGACACCGACAACTGCTCTTCTGGATTCAGTGCACTCGCTGCCACATCCACCTCCCTATCGATTCCAGCCTCGCGGCTCGTATCGGCACCCAGCTGGTCGATCCTCTTCCGACGTTGCGCTCTTGCCAAGGCTTCATGAATTGCGATCCGCGTCAGCCATGTCGCGAACTGCGATCGCCCAGCGAACTGACCTAAGTGCTCGTAAGCGCGCACATAGGCATCCTGCATTACATCTTCCGCCTCGGCTTCGTCGCGCAGAATGCCTCTGGCTACGCGATATAGCCGCTGGTTGTAGCGGCGCATGATCAACTCATACAACGCCGTCTCGCCGTCAAGGACGCGGCGAACTACTTCTTCATCCGATAGCGGCTCGGTGCTGTTTGATATCTCAAGAGCAGTAGGACTCATATTCTCCCTAAAGAATGGAGTGGCGAGCACAAAATACGTTACAGCTATTTGAGCACGCCCTGCTTCGCCAAGTTGTAACCACCTTTTCTGGTAATCACTCTATGGTGGCAGGAGGCAAGATGAAAAACACCGACAATCGGCTGAATACCACCTGGTGGGCGCTCCGCGTGCTGTTCGGCTTTATCCCAATCGCCGCGGGGTTGGATAAGTTCTTCAATCTCTTGACGAACTGGGAGGCATACCTAAACCCACTTGCGACCAGAGTGATTCCGGTTACCCCAGCGACGTTCATGCACATCGTCGGCATAGTCGAAATCGCCGCAGGAGTGATCGTTCTCTCGCACTTCACCAAGGTCGGCGCCTATGTAGTCATGGCCTGGCTGTTCGCGATCGCTTTCAACCTGCTGACCATGGGCAAATTCCTCGATGTCGCGGTCCGGGACTTGGGCTTGGCAATCGCCGCCTTCTCGCTCGCTCAGTTGACCGCTGTGCGTGAGGAAAGCACCTCCCAGGCACGCATGAGCGCAAGGCAAGAACCTTTTCCGGCGAGGTCCTGAAGGAGATACAGGCGGAAAACAACAGCGGGGCGATCATTCCTTGCCACCGTCCCGCTGTTGACCGGACTCGATCTTACGTAGGTACTTTGAGCACCAGGTATACGCCGACCAAGGCAAAAATGACGTCTGGAGACCAGGCCGCCAGTACCGGCGGCAATGAGCTGATGTTCCCCATCGACTCGAACAGGCCCGAGACCACCGTGTAAATAACCGCAATTCCGATTGCAGTCGCCACCCCGGCAACGGCCCCACGTTTTCGCTGCGAGAGCGCAAAAGGAATGGCCAGCACTCCCATGACAAACGTGACGATGGGGAAAGCGATCTTCTTCTGTAGCTGCACCTTCAGTTTCACGACCTCGAAGCCACTTTGCTGCAAATCGTAAATGTAGCGGCGCAACTGTTCGTAATTCATCTCGAGCGACTGCTTTACTTCCTTCTTGAAGTATTCTGGCGGTTCATTCACCGAACTAAAAGTCGAGACGTCATAGGTTCGATACTCATTGATTGCCGACCCTTGAAACGAACGCTCCCAGCCTTGCGCACACACCCAGCGTTTCAAGCTCCCGTCCCATTGCGCGCGGTTGGCATAAATCCTATCCAGCAATTGAAATGTATTCGGCTGAAACTGAAACACGGAGAGATCGCCGAATTGATTGCGGTCCGAATCGAACAGTTGGTAGTAGTAAATGGTGGAGTTCTGGCCGAAGATCCACTTGCGGGACGGATTTAGATAGGTCTGCGGAGGACGGCCTTTGATCTTGTTCAGCAGCGCGTCTTGCCGCTTGTTGGTGTGCGGCAGGTACAACTGATCGGAAAGGAACAGGCCCGCCGACACCAGAATGGCAGCGACCAGCACGGGAACAATGATGCGGTAAATGCTGATTCCAGTGGCCTTCATGGCCGTGACCTCGTTCGAACGTTGCATGAGGCCGAGGGTAATCAGCACCGAAAGGAGCACGCCGTACTGCGCAGTGTTGTAGAGAAAAAATGGTGTAACGTTCAGCAGATACTCGCCCACCACCCAGGGGGAGACTTGATTCTTCAAAATATCGCCCAGCAGTTCGAAGACGGTGAGAATCAGGGACAGCACGGTGAGAGATCCCATGATCAGGGCAAAGTTGAAAACAAAATCGCGCAAGACGTAGTCGTCCAGAATCATGGGAAACCCGCCGAGGAAGAAGCGAGTGCGCGTGGACGCACGCTCGAAGGCGTTTTCTGCGGAAGCTTTGGGCAGCAGCAGTTCCCCTCGCTGAAACCGCGCCTTCAAAGACGCCCAGCTTCCTTTCAGTGCCGTAATCTCAAAGGGCCGCTTCTCGGATCGCCAGATGAGAAACACACCGAGCCCCAGACATACGCAATCGGCAAGCCAGACGCCAGCTCCTGCCGAGAGCTTTCCCTGCCGCGCCAGCGAAACCCCCAGGAGTGAAACAAAGTAGTATCCAAAAACAAGCACCACTGTCAGTACGAATCCGGTTGATTTGCCGCCTTTTTTTGCCGACATCCCCAGAGGAAAGCCGACCAGGCCTAGCACCAAACATGCGGTCGGCAGCGCGAACCGGCGATGAAACTCAATCCAGTACCAACGAGCGATGGCAGGATTCTTCCGTGTGTGGGCGAGGGCGGGCAGCTGAAACGTTGGCACCTCTCCGATCGCTGACGGTGGCTGGTCCTTCGCCGCGCTGCTCTCCGGCAAGCTAATCGGCATATCGGTTTCCTGGAACGTCGATATTTGATATTTGCCAGGCTCGTTTGGAACCGTTTCATGCGATGAGCCATTGATCAAGTGGAGGTGTAGCAGGGTCTTGCCTTCACTCACTAGGATCCCACGTTCGGCCAGTGTGATCTTCGGGGCCGCGGGGTCTGTGGTGTCCGCAATAAACACGCCTTTCCAGATTGCCGCCCCCTGCGCGGTCTTCACGTCGTGAACGTACAGTACTTTTTTGGGAAAACCCTCATAAAAGACCCGGGGCTGGATCTCGAAAGAAACCTGCGATCCTTTGAGCCGCTCCTGCAGGTGCGACAACGCCTGTTGCGACCTCGGAGCCAGATAGATGCTGTTCAAAAGAGCCAGCATCCATGCGCCAACAAAGAAAATACTCAGAACTCGAAGAAACTTGCTCAAACTGACGCCGCACGCCTTCATCGCAGTGATTTCGCTGTCGGCGGCGAGGCGGCTGAGCCCTAGCAGCACGCCGATCAATACACCCGCAGGCAATGTAATCGTAAGGGCCCCAGGAATGATCAACAGAAAAAGTTGAATGGCGCTGGGTAAGGGAGCGCTGTTGCGCACGACCAATTCGAGGATCTGTCCCAATTCCTTGGTAAAGATCACAAACGTGAAAATGCCAGTCCCAATCAGTGCATGTGAGGTAACTTCGCCGAGAATGTAGCGCCTGAGAATCCGCATTCCTGCAATAGCTGGAGTCTAGCACGGAGTGAGCGGGCATTTGGGCCTGGTTTGAGTTCTCCACCTCTTAGACTCCGGGTTGAATGTTCCTCCAATTGACCGACTCGGCGAAGGCCAATAAAATCAGAGTGCGGTTTCGCTCCGCATTCCGCTCGCAGAAACTGCCCCCTCGTTCAACGGCAGGACAGCTGACTCTGGATCAGCATATCGGGGTTCGAATCCCTGGGGGGCAGCCAATATTCACTGCGGATTCCCCTCACAAGCGAACAACGAACCAGGTGCTGTGTTCGTATGGTGTCCGTGTTTGGCACACGTCGCCACGATTCTATGACCGGTGGTTGATGGCTCCCGAGAGTGCGCAGAGGGTGGCGAAGAGCCCTGCCCGTGTCGCGATCCCTCACCTATCAAGGTTTGCCTCCGCTTAGCTGGTGTTCAATGGCGGAGAGCGTCCAGACAGTGAAGGCATTGATTACGGTCCCGCGCTCAGCCGAGCTCTACTGGATCCGTGGACAGCTCGTGCTCCCGTCCGATCAAAGCCCTCTCCGCGTCTTGTATCCGCTCCGAGTCTTTGTGCGGTCTCGCTCAAAGATTGCGAGCAGCTACAAATCTCGCCAGAGATTGTTTCGCAAGGAAAGTCCGGTTCGTCGTGCGGACGGGGGATCTGTGTGAGAAATCGGGAGCCCCCCGGCGATTGGATCTCGGGCCAAACGCCTCCTCAGCTCGGTCACGGACGGAACCGACCTAGGGATGAAAGGCAGACCAACTCATCCCAATCCAGTAGCCAGCAACGTGCAGATCGAATTCTTCGCGATAGGAGTTAGCGCCTGGGAGTGCTGCCGAATAAACCCGACGGACCGGAGGCCGACACAACCAACCGCAATCGATCAGGATTCATCAGTTGTCTTCAAGTTTTCTCTCATTTACATGCGCGTTGTACCACCCCGGTGGGGACTTGGAGGAACTCCATGACAGGACTGCCCTCGACTGCTGTACGCGCGGGATTGCCTTCCATCCTTGCCACCGGCACGCTCGGTGGAGTGCTGGGCGGATCGCTTGCAGCCGCACTGGTGATCGGGTTCACCGAGATCCTCAAGGGTATGCTGGACCTTGTCTCGAAACAGCCCACATGGGTCCTTGTCGTCGCTCCTCTCATCGGTCTGGTGCTGTCGGTTTTGGTGCTTTACGGGTTTGGTTTGAGCGGTCAGAGCGAAGGTCTTGAGTATCCGAAGAGAGGGCGCGCGTGGAGAACCTTTGCGCCCCGCAGCTCTCGTTCGGATCTGACCGGGGACATGGTGGGCTCCGCAGGCGAGGAAGAACTGTTGGCCTGGCGCTTGGCACCCATACGCATGCTTGCCATGATCGCCACGATAGGGTTCGGAGCTGCGATGGGAACCGAGGCCCCGGCAGCCTATATTGGGGTAGCTACGGGAGCAGCTCTCGGAAATCGCTGGTGGCGCCCGCTCCTGCGACCGGCGGCAGTCGGAGGAGGCGCCGCGGGGGTCGCGGCACTCATGGGAATTCCCCTCCTAGGCACGGCATATATTCTCGAGCTGGGTCGGCGGCACCATGCCCCACTGAGTGCCGAGAGAGTCACGGCTGCGCTTGCTGGCGGATTCGTCGGATGGCTTTTTCACGTTGCTCTCGGTGTTAACCTGCTGCGCTTGGTCGTTCCCAAGGAACCGCCGCATACCTTTCATCAAGCCCTGATCACGGCACTCTTGATCGGTGCCCTTTCCGGCACAATCACCGCGCTCTCAGGAGCAGCGATCAATCGAGCGAAAACGTTCACGAGCCATCCCATCATCCGGCTCA
>Ga0207667_10001670_pt1 | contig 27952 bp, 33 predicted proteins | sample KBSCornC52_FD_184301 | JGI IMG/M metagenome (GOLD analysis project Ga0207667, IMG submission 184301) | Corn rhizosphere microbial communities from Kellogg Biological Station, Michigan, USA - KBS Corn C5-2 (SPAdes) (version 2) | ecosystem: Host-associated > Plants > Roots > Rhizosphere > Soil ...
TCCAGGTGTATAACAACGACAGTGGCTCCCCGGCAGCCTATAGCAACGCAGCCAACACGTATGCCACTAACCCGAACCGCGTTGGGCTCAGTAGCACCATTTTGAATGGCTATATCTATGTGGCCGGTGGCTGTACCAGTACAACCGACTGTACGACAGCCGTAAACACCGTCTCGTACGCCGCGCTTAATGTCAGCGGAGCCGTCGGCGCCTGGTCCGACACCACCGCTGCCCTTCCGGCGGTAAGAACATGGGGTGAACTGCAAGCGGCCGGAGGTACGCTTTATTACATTGGCGGCCAGAGCAGCACCTCTACCGATGAACGGGCGGAGGTATACTACGGCACGCCGTCATCAGGCAATGTTACGACGTGGAATACGGCCACCAACGGCCTGCCAGCCGCCAGGACCAAATTTGCCTCGGCCGTCTGGAACAATCGCATTTATGCGGTCGGTGGCCTCGATAGCACGGCCACGCCAACAGCAACCGTTTACGTCAGCCCGCAGCTTAACTCGGGCGGCGATATCACTTCTGCCTGGTCTACCAGCAGCACCTCATTTAACGTCGCGCGCACTGGCTTAAGCGCCGCCACGTACGCCAACAACCTCTACATCTTCGGTGGCAGTGACGGCACCAACCTGTTGAGCGATAGCCAGTACAGCCAGATCAACGCTTCAACGGGCAATGTCGGCAGCTGGACCTACAGCACCAGCCTACCTACCCCGCTAACTGACTCCAGCGCGTTTGCTGTAGATGGCTACATGTACCTGATTGGCGGCCGCACCGCCGCCACCACCTGTAGTCCGGTCACGCTGGTAGCGCCAGTGAGTGCTAATACGACCATCAGCAGCGGGAATAACCCAACCGGTGTGGGCGCCTGGTATCAGACTAATGCGGCCTACACCGGTAACCGCTACGGCAACGACTCAGTATATAACGACGGCAAGGCCTACGTGATTGGAGGCGGCTGCGGCAGTACACTCACCTACGCCAGCCCGGTCATCCAACAAACAGCCCTGTTAACACAGCCGCAGGTCGCTAAATACTCCATCAAAATGGACACCGACACCGATGTATTCCCTAATAAATGGCTGCTCAACGGTGTAGACAACTCCATCGGTGCCAAGTGGCAGCTTAAATATCGCTCGATGACCAACACCACCACCTCCTGCACCAGCCCGGCCATGACGACCTGGGGCACAGAAACCAACTTCGGTAACGTTACCCTCGGTACGCCCGGCGTCTATACCCCGCTGAACGGTAGTGGCGTCAATACCAACTGTGCCCGCTACTACTACTTCAATGTGAGTGTCGATAGCTCGCAGGCCTTTGGTTACCCGGATGACTTCACGCGCGGACCGACCATCACCGACCTAACGCTCCAGTTTACGGCCGACCCCAGCAAGCGCTTGATGCACGGCCGTACCTTTACCGGTGGCCTGCAACAACCTGACGACTCACCTTACTACACACACTAATGAGTAATGCTATAGTTGATTGACATGCCCAAGCCCAAAACTCCTAAGACAACCAAGAGCACCAAAGCCAAGACGTCAAAACGACCAGCCAAGGCTAAGGCTCCTACAGCTAGCAAGACTGCCAAAGCAGCAAAATCTACAAAAAAGGCTACCAAGACAACCAAAGCTGCAAAAACGTCTACGTCTAAGGGCAAAAAAGCACCAAAAATTAGTCAGCCAATCCGTATTCTGGTAGTTGATAACGAACCGCCGCCCTTTAAAGTTCACGTTCGACGGCCCGGTTACTACCGCCGACGTACGATTGCCCTGCTGCGCGGCATTGGCCGACGCTTAGTTTACTTGTGGCGCGCTTACCTGGTGGTCTACGCAATTGTGTTTTACCGCTATGCCCGACGGTTAGCCAAGTGGCTGTATCGACTGGCCAAACCATGGTTAAAAAAGCTGCTGGCGCTCATTATGCGCATCCCGCCGCCAATCCGACGCAAGATAGTTATCGCAGCTGCCGTTATTGTGGTGGTGCACATTGGTTATCAAGCATTGTTTGGCCCCAAAACGCCGGCTACGCCGTCATCGAAATCGAATACAAGCGCTACGGCTACACCAACACCCAAACTGTCCAAAGGCACGCCAACGTACAAGACAATGCTACCAGCTGGTAAAACTATCCAGTCGTTGGGTGGCTGGACGCGAGTTAGTCCGCCTAACCGCAATCCGGTTTATGCGTACGTCGATAAGCTGGGCGGCATCCAAATCGATGTCAGTGAGCAGCCGCTACCGGCCAACCTAAAAAATGACGATAACGCTGTCGAGCAGCTCGCCCAAGGCTTTAATGCCACCGATAAAATCAGCGCCGGCGGCTCCGTCGCCTACATTGGTACCTCGTCTAACGGGCCGCAATCTGTCATCTTTGTCAAAAACAATCTACTGATCCTTATGAAGTCCGTTTCGCCAGCCAGCGACGCCCTGTGGGCAGCTTACATTAATTCCCTGCAGCTACATTAAGGTTTCGTAACTTGTAAATTCGTCGTTACCACCGCTGAGCGGCCATGGTATGTGCATGTCACCGTTACCGGCCAGGTGCCAACCGGCACGCTTGGATCGACTGTCCAGGACCAACTCACAGTACCGTAAGCATCGGCTGTCTTATTACTGAGGCCGGAGTCTTTACTGGGCACATTGTTATAGACCACTGAGATTGAGCAGGTTGAAGTCGCGTTCGTATCAACGGTAAGAGCGGCATTCGAGCCCTGCGCCACCGGACTGGTGATAGTCTGTACAGCCGCACCTTCCCTGGCGTTGTCGGCCGGTGCTTTTGGTTTGATCACCGGCTCCGGCGTCGAATTAACCGGCGTCGGGATAGATGCCTTCGATGGGTGCTGATCAGCAAGCAAGGTGTAAACCACGCCGGCCAGAATAAAGAGTAGCAGCAAACCGAACACGCTCAAACTAACGTTGCGAGCCCGTTTTGAGCCCGCCGGTGGCGTTGTCTCCCCTGTTTTTGCTTTCCCAAACATTAGTTCTATCTTAGCAGCTATTGATCTTCGGCGACAACGGTTGAGTCTGGCAAGCTGTATGGGCAGCACTGAGCCAAGTATAAACAAGCTACTGTAATCGGCGAGCAATCATCAATGGAGTTGGCACAGATCGTGGTTTCTGAGGCCTCTCAACGGGCTCGGTTACTCGCAGCACCGGTGGCTCTGGCTTAGACGTTTCTACTGCTTGCGCTTGCGGATCTTCCGCTCTGGCCTCTGCCCCAGTCGGCCGACGGACCAGCTCGGGGTCACTAACTTCAACATGAGTAAACACACGGTACCTGATTCCGGGTCTAGCTTTGACTCTGTCTCGAAGGGCTTTAAAAGTTCTCCTAGGAAGTTCGTTGCCATTGCCCACAAATCTGCTAATGTCTTTGATGCTCACGTCATTTCTTGTATTTCGAGTGAAAAAATCATCGATTTTTGCGTCCAGCTCAGCTGCTTCAATAGGGCTCAATGCAGGCATCGCTATCTCACCCACATCTTTAGCTAACCCACCTAGCCGGTCTGCCAGGCTACCAATCTCCTCAATCTGTGTAGGTGGCCATGCATTGAGCGCTGCGTCCCTCAGCAAGCCTTCACGCGCCCGTTCGGCTAACTCAATTGCCCGAGCAATATCCTCCAGTGGATTATGATCTGGCATGCCACTTTGCTCAGCGCTCATCGTCCTCGTCCGATCCGCACGCTCGATGATCCAAAACTACTTGGGGGAAAGCCAAATTGATTGCGGTTCCGACGATTCCCGCCGCTTCGACGCTGCTGCGGCATATTTACCACCGTACCGCCCTCTGTAATGGCAGGTGCCGGCGGAGCTGTCAGCTCAGGCAAAGACGGGTTCACCAAGCGACGCTCGGCCGCCAAAATGAATAAAGCACCGGCCGTAGTCCCACTGTTATATTTGCCGAATATATCAACCGCCTCCAAGACGTCCGGATAGCTAGCAAAGGCTTCCTCTACACTTCTCCGTAACATGTCAGGGTTGCCATTTAAACGCTGGCGAACACCTGCGAGCCGAGCTTGTGACTGATCACCGGGTAGTGGCACACCAGGCTCAAAAGCTGTCCGCAAAACAGCATAGCCAAAGCTAAAACTGCGCGCCCATTCTTCGGCTACGACTGGACCGTAGTCGTGGGCTAGACCAAATCTTCGATCATCATGAAAAGTCTGCAGCGGGTGGTCATGAGTCTTCATAACCGCCATCTGTCCGGCATATACCTGCGCCGGATCGACGCCCTCGAGTAATGGCGCCAACGCCTCACTGGGTGCAAAGTGTAGCGACCCTGAGGCTTCGTAAGCAGAACTAATATCTCTGACACTCATGATGATTTCCTTTAAAACCATCATACTCCTCTGTTGTAATTGTGCAATTTACATGGCTCAGGTTTATTTCAGCCTGTAAGCGTAGCATAGCCCCTGCCTTAACTAATTGAGGAGTACGCAATGAAGAAGAAACTATCACTTATGGCAACAACCATCATGGCTGTCACCCTGTTGGGTGTGGCCGCTGCCGGCGCCGTCAGCGCTGACGCTGCAGCACAAGGAAATATGGGTACCAGCGGCATTCCCCGCTCTGTTTTCCAGACCGAGCGCCTCGACGCCGTCGCCAAAGTTCTGAACACCAGCCCGAGCAACATCCAGACCGCTCACAAAGACAAAACCATCAGCCAACTGATCAAAAGCGCTGGCCTGACCAAAGAAACCTTCCATGAAAAGGTGAAAGCGCAGCTAACTGCCGACCTGCAGGCCCAGGGCTACAGCCAAAGCCAAATCACCATCGCGCTGCAGCACCGCAACATCGAGCGGCTGCATCACGAGATTAAGAAGGATAGAAGCTAATTAAGCTTGGCGGATAATGTGCCCGCCCAGGCGTGGCAGATGAAAACGGCGGTGTTTTTCGGCAGCGGTAGGCTGTGATGGCACATCAGAGTTGTCTTGCGTAAAACGCTTTTGCACAAAGCCAAGCACTTCAGCCACTTCGTGAGATTCGGCTCCGCTAGCATCACGGTATTTGCCATTTTCATCCTTGATACTTGCCTTATATGCAACACCATCAGGAGCTGCAACTGTAGATAAGCGAGCTTTAAACTTGTCGCCATGCTCAACAAGCCATACACCAAGTTCATGCGGGTCTGTATGATTCATATAAAAAGGTGCCACTATGACGACCTCGCCAGCATATTGGGAATCGTCTGAGGATGGGAGAGTAGCGCCAACGTAGCCTTCTTCGTCATGCATTCTTTTAAGCATAGGGAACGCTTGATTCAATGTTTCTGTGTCTTTTTCCGAAAATAATGAGGCGGCAGCCTCAACGGTCTCTAAGTTGTCAGAGAAAACTGGCGTAAGGTCATCATTACTAGCTTCGTTTAGCATAACCATGATAGCTTTATTATACCTGTTATGCTTCTAAAAGTCAATGTATGGCGGCGTACCATAGTATTCCCTAGCCTAGACCTGGGCATGTAGTATTGCAAGTAATTTGTATAAATTCGGGAAGGAAAACAAGGAGGACGGAGGCGGGGGTGGGGGCAGCGACGCATAGCGTCATGCGTCGCTGCCGACCCCTGTTTTGCCCTTGCGCGGCGAGCCCGACGCGAACTATGTCTAGGCGCGGGCCCAGAACTTCAGGCGGAACTGCCGCTGCCGCTTGAACCAGATCGTGCCGACACGCGAAGTCGGGTCGAGTACCGCCACGAACTTCGGCTGGCAACCGTGCAGCAGTACGCAATCGCTGAACCAACTGGCGGAGCCGAAGTCGGCGACGCCGGTAACTCGGAACGCACCAGGTACATCCATCGATTTGGCGTACTTGATCTTGACGACCGGGAGCTGCTCGGTGGGGCGATTGCCGCGTCGCATTGTCGGGCGCACCTTCAAATGCAGCTGTTCGCTACTAGTGCTGTTGCCCGACCGTTGCGCCGGCACTGCGTTGCCTCCCGTAACTGGGAAGCACACTCGCTGGGGCATCTGTCCTCCTTGTTAAAGCGCACGGGATAAGAGCCGTACCTCTGTTACATAAGCTAGGCGCTCATGCCTTTCTGGCGGGTGCCAGATTGTCCCACATCTGTGGAATGTAAGAAATTATACAACTTTATTGTCTATTTTTCAATAGTGTGACGTTCGATCTGGAAGCACAGGTTGTCGCACTCAATTTGGGCCGCGGTGATAGCCGCTGTCATCGCTGCTTGCGACGCTGTTTGCTGCCCTTCCCACGGATCGGCTAGCAAGAAGTTGCCATCGCTGTCATTACCATAAATAACTAGGCTGTGCGTGCCAATAATGCCATCTTTGTCGTCGAGCTCCGCTTGGCGCACTTCCCAATGGCGCTTGCGACCGTTGTTATAAAGCACCGGCGCCACAACGTTGGCGTACACTGGCCCCTTTTTAAGCAAGTCGTATAACATTTCAGGAGTGACGTAAGGCAGCACTTTTAGCTCCGCACCGGACTTAAGCATCTCGATGTATGACTCAACATAAACTTTCGACCAATGCTTGTCGCCGAGTCCGCGGACATTACGGGTGTCTTTGACGGCTTCGAGCCGGGCGATAATTTCTTCTTTGCTGAGTTTGCTCCACGTGAGATCGATGATCATACAGTCGAAGGTGTAAAGCGTGGCTTGCAGCCCCTGCCCTTGACACCAAGTGATCAGCTGGCTAGTGATACTACCAACCGGGTTGCCCTGTTGATCGGCTGGTTGCGGCACCTTTCTGACTAACTCTTCTGGCGTTACGTTCATGCCGTAAAAGGATAAATAAGTTGCGAGAGCACCGTAACCACAAGTGTTAATGGTTGGCTGGAGGTGGAGTTTTACCTGGTGCTTCGTGCTCTGCATTAATCTAATGTAACCACGCGCGTCAGCTTTTACGCAAGGATTCAGGTGAATCTGGTTGCTCACGCAGTGCCATATCTATAACGTAGTCGAGCAGCTCCACGGATTGGTAGGCATCCCAGTACGTGCCGTAGCGCGGGAACCCATTGGCGACCAAGAAGCCATTAACCTGCTCTGACGCCTCGATTGCACCAGGAAGCGCTGTTTTAGTACGGACGGCGGAAACTGGTTCGTCGCTGCCGACATGCAGCATATCAATGGCGATCCCCGTCCTTTGCGGGTGGCCATTGTTAGCGGTCGCTTCAATGCAAAACTGCACGGTCGCAAAGCGGATTGGTGCCACTTGGCCATCAACAGGGTCAATTGGCGTAAAAGTCGTATCGGACACAAACAAGCGCCGCGGCATGTCGCTTTCTCGAGTAGCTTCTAAATATGCCTGGTCGCGAGGCAGCGTATCCACGCTAAAAGTACGATGCGCTTTACCAAACCGTTCCTCTTTGGTGCGACCAAGGATGGCAGTCACCGTTCGACTAGCTAGACTGCCGCGCTGCCGTGAGAAGTGGGTACTGATGGCCACCCTGCCCAGATCAACCTCGACCCAGCCAGGTTTTTGCCAAGTTTTTGGCTCTGCTGGTAAGACGCTATCGATTTTTTGCCACATGTAGCCGAGTGGATTGTCTCGCATTAACTCGTAAGCAACATCCGTCATGACGACAATTTAACCAGCAAGGCTGTATTTTGTCTAGGAGATTACAAAGTGGATAAAAATGAAAAACGTGGACCCTACTGCTCTATTGTTGGGCGTTGCATAACGTATAGATTCATCTGCTGAAAGTCGATCTCGCCACTGTCGGTTAGATACGGCTCTTTAACTATCAGATTGGAATCTACAAAGCCTGCCTTTGCAAGCACGCCACGGCTGGCGATATTGCCTACGTCTACCTTGGCTTGCAACTCATCGTAGCCAAGTTGCTCAAACGCGAAGCGACTTAGTGCGGCAAGTGCGTCGCTCGCGTAGCCCTTACGAACATGCTGTTTGCCGATCCAGTAACCGATCTGAGCACGATTACCCTCTAAGGGCATCAGGTTAATTGAGCCGACGACCGTATAATCATGCCAGATGCCGAAACGAAGCTTAAAAGCTTTGTCTGGATGCGCCACGCTGCGAGCGAACTCCAATGGCTTGCGATACATATTGCCGGTTGGTTCGTGGAATTGCCTAAGGTGGTCTCTGTCGAAATCTATCAAGCTCACCATTCCCACCGAGTCACTGACCCGATGTGGAATCAACCGAACACGTTCACCTCGTATCACAACGCCAGCGTCTTTTAGCTCACTCGTAGTTACTCGATTTGGCCCATCTACAGGTGGGCGTAGCGTACTGTAAGGATCCCTCATGCGACTTGCTCGACCGGCGGCCGGCCGACATGCAAAACACCGTAGACATGCGCCGGATAACCATCCTCTATACCAGTCAGGATATGACACAGCTGTAGGTCGGATCGGTCGAAGATAGCGCGCAACTCACGTTGGTAATATTCAGGGCTTTTATCCTCGAAGCCTTCGGCTTGGCCCTCACTCAAGATACGTTCTCGGATTGCGCGGCGCTCCTCGCCCATAGGTTTGGCTTCCATAATATCGTGCACCGTTATATAGGCACAGCGAGTGACCATTTTGTCAGCGTTAGGTACCCGTTCATCGGGCGGCGATAACCAGGCGCCAGGTGCTAGAAAAAGACTGAACTTGCTTGAGCCGTGGCCCCAATAGCGAATATCAGGATGAGCCCCTACCAGCGCTCGGTGCATATCTCTTTGTAGCCGTGGTGGCTGCTCGTGTCGCCACTTTGGCACACCACCCAAGCGAGCAGCTGTTGCGATAATATTAGCTGCTACTGCCTCTCTAGAGGCCGTACCGAGACTCTCTCTGGTAGTCATGTTTGCACATTACCATCGCCTGGCAGTTTCGTCAAATACCACTTGCCTACAAAATTTTGCCGTAGTAGTACCAAAACTGATGCAGCAATATGCCAATTACGATCAAAAACCAGGTAATTAAAATGTCGAGGTGATGTCGCCGCACCCACCCATAAATCGCTTTGGCTTTGGCTCGGCGCAGTCTAATGGCCCCTGTATCGATGTTGTAAAGCGTTGTGTACCACAGCAGCGTCGTTGCCACCACGTCCATCGACAGACAAAACGGGCATAGCGCGTGAATCTGAAAAGCACTCTTGGCCAACAGATAATAGGCGCCAATCGTCCCTAGCGTCATGAGCGTCTGGAATGTCAGCCAGTACCACCGTTTATACTTTGCCCCGGCTAGCATGCCTGCCCCGGCGGCAATCAACACCGCAAACAAGCCGATCCCAAAAATCGGTAGCTGTACACCAAAAATGGTGTCATGCGACTCATTGATAACTTTGCCGCAGTTAAAAACAGGGTTCAGATTGCAAGCCGGCACATAATGTGGATTGTGCAGAATCGCTAAAACATCGCGCGTCAAAATAAACGAAGCCACCAGCCCGATTATGCCACCGGCGACGACCAAATACGGAAATACCTTCTGTAATGTTAAGCGATTGGCACTCACGAGGCAGATTATAACAATATAAGATGAGGTTGAGCTGTGATCTGAGTCTATGCCATACCTTGCGCTATACTGAGAATATGATTGCAGTGATTACTACCCTTCACAAAAAAGAAGACGCCATCCGGATTGGCAAAGGCCTGCTAAAGCAACGCCTGATTGCCTGCTACAATCTCTGGTCAATCGAGTCGTCTTACTGGTGGAAAGGCGAAATTTTGGAAGAGCCGGAAACCATAATGCTACTCAAAACCACCGAAGATAAGTTCGATGTTGTCTCGGCTTACATCAAGCAAGAGTCTGGCTACGAAGTACCCGACATCTTTTCACTGAACCCTGCTCAAGTCGTTCCTGCTTTTGACCAGTGGGTAACGGGCGAAACATCAGATTCAAAATAGGCTTAGTATTAATCTAGGAAGCTGTCGGCACCGGCGATATCAGCCATAACTCTTTGGGTCTCTTCTTCATTAAAACCCACAAGAGCAGATGCATTATTTTCCCTAATAATAACACCACCGAACTCGCCCTCCATTTTGCCGTTTCGTAATGTCACTGCACCACCATTAGCAAGGCCAAATGAGTGGCCTTCAAACGTTTCTAGGAATTCCCTTCGAGGAAATTCAGTGATTTGAATATTTGGCCGAGGATGAGTCTGAATTCTACCTACATTAACGACATTCCTGCCAATAGCAGTCACCACTATTGCAGGTTTAGTGTCGGGCCCTCTATTTCGCAAGGAATCAAATACTGCTCCGAGGCTGCTTTCAAAGTAGGATCTGTCTTCGTCGATGCCTCGCCACGCACTTTCTAATGCGCGAGCGACTGGCCTAGTCTTCGTTGCTAGCAGTTCCGCAGATCTAACCAGTCGTGCTTTCGGGAACCTATCTTCCCCACTTACATACCGTGCGTAGATATTTTCAATAAATGCTCTTACTTCTCGAGGGTTTCTCGTGTCTGGATATGCCATATCTTCTCCTTTGCTACTAAATTAGCCCTAGACACCCTAGAAAGCAAGCATTTGCGTTATGAGTTATGGGTAGGGTTTATTGTCTACCAAAACGTCCAGTAACTCCGGAAAAGCCTCCGTCTTCATGTCGCGGTAGCAAAAGTGGCCATAATCGTGGAACTCTTTGTATGTCACGTTAGGCAGTTTTTCACAGAGGTGAGCGACCGACTTTTGGACATCAGGATCATCATTGTCAGAGCCAAAGATAATAAATGTGTTCGTGCGCTCGACCAAGCCGGGATCGAGGTCAAAATCGAAGAAATCGGCCTTCTCCTCGTGCCGCAAATTGAGCCAGGGCGCCACCAGCACCACCTTATCGACATAAATTTCGGGGTGCTCCGACAGATAACGCATCCAAAAACCGCCACCCATGCTGTGCCCAATAAGCAGCGTCTCCGGCGTAATATCAAACCGCTCCACCTCAGTTACCCACGACTGCCAGTCAAAGTTAAAGGTGTGCGGCACCTCCGGCGTGTCGGCCTTGAGGTCGCGCAGCATCAGCTGCCGCTGCAGCCACGGGAACCAGTGGGCGTTGCTGGCGCTCGGCTGCGTCTTGTCGTAATACTCCTCTTTGTCATAGAGGCCGTGGAGGAGGATGGCGTTTTTCATAATCTCAGTGTATCAAAGCGAGGTCTGTGCTAGTTTGGATAGTTTGACCGATAGAGTAAGCCGCCACCAGATCAGACCAATCATCGTCGAAGTTGTCGGAGCCGACAAAGTAGCCGTCCGTCGAACCAACTATGTCTCCGACACGATGCAACACAAGCCGTCCAATTGATGCAGTCATCATCCCATCTGGCGTGATGAAACTGTACTTAATGTTAGGCAACACGATACCATCGGCTGAGACGGGGCGAAAACCGACGGTATGCTTTTCGTGCCAATTCAGGACTACCGTTTTCGCCTCCGCTACTTGCACAGGGTAATCAACAGCCAGTTGCTCAGGCTTCCTCCGGTTTCTAACAAGTCTTGCGGTGTACTGCTGCCCAGCTTGAAGCTGGTTAAAGCCAAGGCACTGGTCGGCACCGTCTAGATATTCTTGTTGTGTGACAGTTCTGATGGGGTAGCCGTTACGAAGTCTCATATTTACAGATAATACTACCTTGTCTGGGCCAAAAAATCACGCACTGCATCTAGCCCGCCCTGCGTGTAGGCGGCTTGGATTTTTCGGGCCTCATGGCCTAAGCCTGTATGCAAAGCCAAGCTGCGTAGTACCTCAAGCTTTTCGCGTGGGCCGGACGGCTCGCCGGCGGCAACTGGATCGATGAGATCCAGAAAGTCACCTGACTCCTGATATAGCTCGCCCACATCGAGCATAATTAACTCTCCAGTGGCTCGATGAACCATAATCTCAGCGTCATGCGGGTGAATATTTTCCTTTATAAACACTTCGGCCATCTTGCAAAAGCCATCAATGAACTTGTCGGGGCTCGCCGTGGCAAGCGGCGCGACATCTACTTTGTCCATAACCATAATCGGCAGCTCTTTGCCGCTGTTTTGGCGCGGGATTTGGACATCTTCGAAGCCAAATTCAGTGTAATCGTGAGCTTGGGCGTCGAGGCGGTATTCTTCGCCGGCATCAACAAACATGTGTAATTTTGGCGCAAAGCCATGCTGCGACAGCAGTTGCAGTGCACCGGCCTCTTTTTCGTAGCGGCTATAGCGACGCGCATCGCGGTAGACTTTGAAAGCTTTACCGGTTTCGTCGGCCAGCACCACACCGTAGCGACCATCACCTAAAAACGTAAATTTGGAGTCTGGGAAAACAGTATTGGCGTACGCAATAGCGCGCGCTTCCTGACTTAATGATTCGTTAATGATCGGGCCTGATTTAGCTGGGCCGTTGTAGGGTTGAGCACGAGCCGGCGCGTAGTGCGGCGCGTCGATAGCATTTATGGTGATGTCCAGTGCCGCGGGTGCAGCCGCCTCAGGATAATCCACCCCGAGTAATTGCATAGCTTTAGCGCCAGCTTGAGCCAGCTCTGCTTGAACGTTGTCTTGAGGGTTTTCTTGATCGACGGGCATATTTTTTGTGTTATAAACCTACTGCTAAAGTAACACGATTAAGGTATTTTTACGAGGTCAAGCTGGGGCTCCACATGCGCCGTTGCGCATGGTTGACATCCCATTCTCGATCAACTATCATTCAACTACATGGTTGAATATAGCATGACACTAGATTCAGTTTTCAGCAGTTTGGCGGACCCGACCAGGCGTGATATTTTAAAGCGCGTGGCCGAGGGCGAGCTGTCGGTTGGTCAGATTGCTCAGCATTACAACCTGACGTTTGCGGCAATTTCTAAGCACCTTAAGGTGCTGGAGAAGGCCAAGCTGATCATGAAACGACGTCGTGGCAAGGAGCAAATCGTGAGCATTATGCCTGATATGTTGGCGGTTGCCGATGGTTATTTGGAGCAGTACCGCCAGATGTGGGAGAACCGCTTGGACCGGCTGGAGGTGTTCCTAATTGAAGAGCAAACTAAAAGTAAGACGGGAGCATAGTATGAAGAAGATAAGCAAAAAGTGGCTGGCGCTGTTGGTCCTAACCGGCGGTAGCTTTATGATCGTGATTGACGCCACTATCGTGAACGTCGCCCTGCCCTCTATTCGGGCAAGCCTGGGCTTTAACCAATCGTCGTTGGCTTGGGTAGTTAATGCGTATCTGCTGACCTTCGGTGGTTTTATGCTTTTGGGTGGCCGCTTGGGCGATTTGTACGGTCACAAACGGCTGTTTTTGGCCGGCCTGATGCTCTTTACAGCCGCCTCATTGGTGTGCGGGATATCTGACACGCAGACCCAGCTGATCGTGGCGCGTGCCATTCAGGGGTTGGGCGGCGCCTTGGTGTCAGCGATTGGCTTATCGATTACGATGGATCTATTTACCGAACCGGTTGAACGCACCAAAGCGATGGGCGTCTTCGGCTTTGTGTCGGCCGGTGGTGGTAGTGTTGGTGTACTGCTCGGTGGCGTTTTGACCGATGTACTGAGCTGGCACTGGATCTTTCTGGTAAACGTGCCGGTCGGTGCGTTTGTGTATTTCTTGGCGCTGCGCCTGCTGCCGGGCTCGCACAAAGAAACCGTTTCGACACGGCTTGATGTAGCCGGCGCCGTCACCATTACCTCAAGTCTGTTGCTGGCGGTCTACGCCATAGTAAACGGCAACCAGGTCGGCTGGCTGACCGGACAAACGCTTGGTTTATTGGCCGCCTCGGTGGTGCTGATGGTAAGTTTCCTGGTCATCGAGTCGCGTGTCAAAGCGCCGCTCATGCCACTGACTTTGCTCAAAAAGCGCAACATTGCAACCGCTAACGTGGTTGGCGTGCTGTGGGCAGCCTCAATGTTTGCCTTCTTCTTCATCAGTGCGCTGTACCTGCAGCTGGTACTGCACTACTCTCCCCTGAAAGTTGGCCTGGCGTTCTTGCCATCTAACGTGATTATGGGAATTTTCTCGCTTGGTTTGTCGGCCCGCTTGGTCATGAAATATGGCATTAAAGCACCCCTGGCGGTTGGTTTGGGTTTAGCGGCCGCCGGCTTGCTGCTGTTTGCACGCATCCCGGTTCATGGCCACTTTTTGACCGATATTTTGCCCAGCATGATCCTGCTCGGCTTTGGCGCCGGCATGGCCTTTAATCCCGTTCTGCTGGCCGCCATGAGCGATGTTGAGCCACAGGATTCCGGCCTGGCTTCAGGCATTGTAAACACCTCGTTTATGATGGGCGGCGCGCTCGGTTTGGCCATTCTGGCCAGCGTGGCAGCGGCTCGCACCAACCACCTAACGGCAGCCGGTAGCAACGCCTTGGCGGCCCTCACCAGCGGCTACCATGTAGCCTTCCTGATTGGCGCACTGGCCGCAATTGTGGCAGCCGTTTTGGGCGCTAGCGTGCTGCGCCAGTCGGCCCCGATGACGCAGGAACAACTCGAATCAACAGAGGTTGAGGAGGCAGAGGTTTTGGCGGAGGAAGCTATTTAGACGGGCTTGCTTTACTACAGTTCCTAAATCAACCATGGTTGATTAACTCGGGAACTGCCAGGAAAGAAGGTAATGAAATAGTGAAGATGCGAGTGCTGGATGCACTGCAAACACCGACGCTATGTCACCTCCTCCTCTCCTGGAAGCTCTTTGTCAGACCCAAGCGGGGATGATGATGACCTCGAAGTGCGACAAGCCGCGGTTCCGCGACAGCATCACACGGTAGCCGGTCAGGGCGATCTGCGGGTCATCCGTGTATGCCTGTTCGGTAGGCATCGCTCCAGAGATCCGACGGGCGTCGTGACTGGGGAGATGTCCGAGCCAGTACTCGATCTCGTCCGCTACCTCCGAAATGGGCTTCGACAACCAGTCGAGAAGCGGGCCGTAGGTGTTAATGCCGTCCAAACTGCTGACGATGTGGACACCGTCGGCGGCGATCGCCAAGTAAAGGCTGGTGTCGTCCTCGCCGAAGATCAGGCGAAGAGCTGGCAAAAGCCTCTCTGGGTCATTCGACGAGAAGTCGAAGTTCTTGACCTGCAGCCTTGCGGTTGCGATTTGCATGAGCATTCCTTACTCTAGATGGGTTTACTGGTGGTTGGAATCAAATGCACGAGGTTCGCGTATTTAATTCCAGCCATCTACCATCTGAGAGTTGGCCAGGGGTCTTATCAAAGAGCGGCTTCGGAAATGATTATTCACCTCAACGAAGTTGATATATTTTAATATAAATAGCAATATTATTCAACGGCGGGCCCGACCGGGTAATGCACGTCTGCAACTGTGCTCGGAGCGAGCTCCTGCGCGCGGTTTTGACGACCGACCGGCGATCTCTGCTCGCTGACGCGAGCGATCGCCGGCCCTAACCATGGTGAGCTGGCAAGAAAAAAGACCAATCATGCAGATTGGTCTTTTTTCTTGGCGGGCCCGACCGGGTTCGAACCGGCGATCTCCTCCGTGACAGGGAGGCGTGATAACCACTTCACTACGAGCCCACGACTACATAACAGCGTTGCTTGGTCAAAGTAACAGGGGTAATCATAACAAACCGGCGGCCGATGTGCAAGGCAGCTACTTGAGTTTGATGTAGCGGTGCGACGGCTCGTTGAGCTGCTTGATGTAGGTGGTGATGTCGGTGAAGGCAAAACTGATATGAGAGGCTTGACGCTGCTCGCCGCTAATCTGGTCTAGCCGGATGATTTCAAGCGTCGAACCGGTGTTTACAATACTCGAGATGTCACCCGGTTTAGACAGCGTAAACAGGGCTGCGACCACTTGCGGCGGCACGTCGCGGTTTTGCTTGTCGATGAGGAAACCATATTGGCCACCGTTACCCTTGGTGGATACATCGTCAGAGATCTGGCTGGCTAGCTTGCCGAAGTCGGTGCCAGGTGCATTAACCTGCTGCAGCGCATTGGTTGCCCGTTGGTTGGTGGCGGTGTCGAGCGTGCTGACGACTTTTTGCTGTAACAGCTGCGTGCCGAGCTCGCGGCGGAAGTCGGCGATCGACCAGCCCCAGAACTGGCGCAGCACATCGGCCAACACCTGATCGCTACTACCGAGCCGGTTTTGCGACCGGACTAGTGAGATCTGATTATCGATATCCTGGTCGGTGACCGTAATGTGGTTCTTGGCAGCAATCTGCTTCACATAGGCGTTATTAATCACCTGTTGCAGCGCCTGCTTTTTAAAGATGTCGAGCTGCTGCTTGCCGGCTTCGCTGTTCGGGTCAAGCTTCTGCTGCGTAACGTAGTAATGCTCGTAGTGGCGCAGCTCAAACAAGTAATTCTCGTACGAGACGTAGTTAGGACCGGCTTTGGCGATTGGGAATGGGATCACGCGGGTCACATCGTAGATAAACGTCGAGGTGGACTGGAATTTGTACAACGCCAGCGCACAGTAGGTGAAAAAGCCGATAATGGCCACTAGTAGTAGCATCAGCGAGATGCGAGCGACGCGGTGCCGGGAGTGCTGTAGCGGATAGATATACTTACGGGCGCTACTGAGCACTTCTTCGCGGTTTTCGGCAATGGTGTCATTGGTGATACGCGGCGGTTTTTCGTCGATTTCGGGCGGCGCGTTTAAGGAAGTGATGCGTGTTTTAGCATCGCTAGCCCGCGATTTGATGCCCTCGGTGAAGTCTCTTCGATTCGGTAAGTTTGGCTTGGGTCGATTCATGCTTGATCTTGTTGCTCACTTGGGGCGTCGGTGGACATTGCGTCCTGGCCGGTGTTGGCGTAGCTATTAGCCACAATCCCCTGTTCGCGCAAGATATTTAGCAATTGCTTTTGAATCTTACCCGGATGATGGATTTCGTGAATAACCAGATCGCCCACAAATGTTTGCATAGATATTGTACCAAATCCGAGCAGTGTTTCCTGCAGACCGGAAATTTCATAATTGACCATTTGGATCTGTCCCAGCCCCATATCGACGACGCTGCGGTGAAACAAGCCCTTCTGGGTTATCTGAATGAGCCGCTGATCGGTGACGATAAAGACGCTAAAGTACCAGCTTATCCAGTACGGTAACAATATAAGCGAGCCAAGCGCCACACTAGCCAGAAAACTTAGGCCGAAGAAGGCCATACTGGGATACTTCTCGGGGTTATGAGCATACACAAAGGTGAGAATAAGGGTGTAGAGCGGCCCAATCAGCCAGGCGCCCATGCCAAACACCAGCCCCTTTCTCATAACAATGGGGTGCTTGCGGAAGACAAACAGCACCGTTTCGTCATCGAACTGATCCGGAAAGTACTTTTCGGGTTGATTTACTGGCGTTTCTTCTTGCGTGTCTGTTTGATTTGCCATAGTGGTAACAATAGTATACCACTTGTGCTTATCTAGGGCTGCTTAGACGTCGCCCTGGGTGCGCATGGTTGGCACGTTTATCTCCGACCGCGCGTGCGGATGTGCAGCATCATATTCAGCTACTTCGGCTGCAATGGCACTTTCACCTGCCGCCACACCAAGCAGAACGCTTTTTACACCCAAATACAGGCGTCGCACCCCCGACGCTTCTCCGCGAGCAACGAGAACTTGGTCATATTCGGCTGCGGCAGCCTCTTGTCTAATGATTGCCGCTTGAGCGGCTTCGATTGCATTGTGACTCATAAAAGGTACTATACCCTATGAACCGCCGTTTACAAGCTCGGAAAGTCAGGGCGAGGTCAAATCAATGGTGCCCCCGCCACGACTCGAACGTGAAGCTTCTCCTTAGGACGGAGCTATTTTATCCATTGAACTACGGGGGCGTGCTCTGATTTTACCACCTCAGAGGTAGAAGCCTATTTTTTGCCGGGTTGGGTGTACTTTTCGGCCACAGTTTCGTAAGCGTAAAGCTCGTCGTCTTTGAACCAGTGGGCGATCTCTTTGGCGGCTTCTTCGGGGTCGCCAGAGGCGTGGATCAGATTAGGAATGCTGAGACCGGTGGCGTTGGCGTGGGCGAAGCTGACGTGGGCGTAGTCACCACGGATGGTGCCGGGTTCAGCCGCTTTTGGTTCGGTGGTGCCGACCATTTTGCGGACTTGTTCAACGGCTTCGACACCTTCGAGCACGATAGCCATAACCGGTCCTTCTTGCATAAATTTGAGGGTGACGTCGAAGGCCTGCTGGCCGCGGCGCGAGATCATCTGGCTGATGGTTTCGTAGTGATAATAATAGTGTTCTTTATCGGGCTGGAGCATTTTGGCACCAACCATTTTCAGGCCAACACGTTCGAAACGAGTAATAATTTCACCGGCAATGCCGCGCTCCAAAGCATCAGGTTTGAGAAGGATCAGGGTTCGTTCCATAAAGTTTAAGTTGGTTCCTTTATTACATAATCTATTAGGACATTGTAACAGATCTGCCCCAGATGTGGCCACCAAGCTGCTACAATAAGCGTATGCAGTTCAGCAAGGCAAAAACCGATTTTTTAGAATATCTCGAGATTGAGCAAAACCGGTCGCAAAAGACGATCGCTAACTATGATCATTACCTGACGCGGCTGAGCGATTACGCCGGCGACATTTCGGTTAAAGACATTGACGCCGAGTTGATCCGCAAGTGGCGCCTGTGGCTCAACCGGCTGGGCACTAACACCTCTGATGAACTAGGCAAAAGCACTTCTAACTACCACCTGATTGCCCTGCGCAGCTTCCTCAAGTTTTGCGCCAAGCGCGATATCCCTGCCCTCACAGCCGACAAAATTGAGCTGGCCCGCACGCGGCGCAAACAGGTCACTTTTTTGAACGAAGACGAACTGGAGCGGCTGTTTGACCAGCCAGATCTAGCGACACTGAGCGGCTTGCGCGACCGAGCAATCCTTGAACTGTTATTTAGCTCTGGCCTACGCGTGTCGGAGCTGGTGGGGCTCGACCGCGATCACATTAACCTCAAACGGCGCGAGTTCATGGTACGGGGTAAGGGCCAAAAGGATCGGCCAATTTTTATCAGCCCGGAAGCGGCCGAATGGCTACAAAAATATCTGAACATGCGCCAAGATAAAACTCGCCCGTTGTTCACTCGCTACAGCGGCGCGCACAAGGTTGATTTAACCGGCAACTACCATCGTTTAACGGCTCGTAGCATCCAGCGGCTCGTAGCCCGCTACGCCCTGCTAGCAGGCATTACCAAGCACGTTAGCCCGCACACGCTGCGGCACTCATTTGCCACCGATCTGCTTATGAACGGCGCTGATTTGCGCAGCGTCCAGGCCATGCTTGGCCACAGCAATATCGCGACGACCCAAATTTATACGCACGTGACCGATCCGCACTTACGCGCGGTACACGAAAAGTTTCATCACAAAGCCTAGTCGGCTAAGGACACTTATTGCCCCAAGGCAAGTACGTGGGATAGTTCTTGGTGGCGTCTGGCCCACTAAAGAAGTGGATAGTGAGCTTGATGTTGTAGGTCCGGCATAATGCGAGTGGCGGCTTGGTTGAGTAGGATTTTGGACCACCGTTAGCGATATGGAAAATAGTCTCACCCTTTTGGCAGGCACTCGACGTGCTAGTGGCTGGCCCACCACCATCCTTAGTGCCGTCGTCCCAAAACCAGTCACACGACTGTACATTGGCCGGGTTGTTGTTGGAGTTATTGATCAGCGTCAATGTGAAGTTCCAGGTGTTTTGCGGCTTTGATACGATGCAACCAGGCGTATTAGAGCAGCTAAAGTTTGTGACGTCAGCATCGTTGGCCCCGCTCGGGACCGTTGCTGGCGGTGGTGATGGGAAAGGCGCTGGCGCCGAGCCACAATATGGGTTGGTCGGATCAAGGTTGCCACCGTTGAACAAACCGGGCGCAACGGCAAACCGTTTACAGATAGAGTCGGTCGATTGCAGGGCGTTTTGTGGATAGTCATTGCCGGCGTTAAGCGCATAGCTTACGCGGATGCGCCTTAGCACATCTTGGGCCTTACCCGTTGAGTCGATTTGTACCTGCGCGCCAGAGAAATTGATGGGACCACTGGTGTTACGGCCCGTAACCGTTATGTTGGCACTGCCAGCGTATACCATCTGGGTGCGAATGTAATAGCTGCCGGCCGTCAGGCCGCCTATGGTGGCGCTACAAACGTTGCCACTGGTGCAATCGGCCCCTGCCGTGCTGGTGCCCGGGTTAAAGGCCACTGTGCCTGTCCCGCCGCCGTTTGGTACCGGATAAAAGAACGTTACCATGTCGTTATCATTCAGGCTGTTGCGGTCGAGCGTGTCAGTTGGGACGATTTCTAAGCGCATAACCCCGTAAGCACAGCTCCGCTTTGTCGCAACGGGGTTGGTGATGGCACAGTTATTAGTTGAGGGGCTAACGCCATTTGGCGGTGTCCACGTAACAGTTAAGTTGCTAATGCTCGAAGGAGTACCGGTACCGGTAACTGGTGCAATCGGCATGACCCAATCCTTACCAGGCGTCAAATTCTGATCTACCAACTGCGAAACAAAAGGTGACACCAGCACACAGGGGTACGACACCTGGTGGGCGCTGTCGATGATGTACTTATTGGGGTACAGGCTATTGTAAATGCTCGGCGTAGCACTTTTTTGGCAGGTTGATTTAGTTTGGATAGCGGTTGGTGACACCGTCGAAAGTAGGCTTTTAACGTCGTTTACACCGCTTTCGGCGGCGTAAAAGGCCTGCGTGCTCAGTTGGCGGTCGAGCGAGCCCCGCTGCTCGCGGCGGGCTACTTGTGCAAAGCCGAGCACGATAAGGCTAATCACAATCATCAGTACAAGGGTAATAATGAGCGATGCAATCCCTCGCTCTGACTGATGGAGCTTCCTCATACTGCTCATGTTATTACTATTGTAACCTTTCTTCAACAGTTGTGGTTAATTCTGAGACGGCGCAGAACTGGCTACCGCTGCCACTGCGACAACTGGTTTGGGTAGCTGGGTTGTTTGGATTAACTGGTTGTGGGTTGTTGAGCAAGTCGCTATCGCCACTGGCCAGCCGAATCTCGACCGTCCAACTATTGCTACTGGCGCCAGGGGTGATATTTAGATTAGCGACGCGCATACCTGGGTTTAACAGTTCCCGGTGGGTACCACTCGTTGGGAAGCCAGTCACTGTTGCTGGGCTAGGACAGCTGCCGCCCACGACCGGACTTGTGACGAGCGCGCTATTTGTCTGATCAGCCGCCAGGCCAACGCCGTCTTTTAGCTGAAAGCCAAGCTTGTAGGTGTACATGTTGTTGCCGGTACAAAAGTACTGGACAGCGTTATTGGAGCTGGTTCGCGGCGGTGTTAAGGTGCCGCTCGAGAACTGAATGTCTTGCGTAATCGTATCCATAACCGAGCGAGCGACACTTTGCGTGTTCGACGATGTAACACCTTTGTAATACTGGTTGGTCAGCGAGATAATGCCGGCCGTAATAATCAGCAAAATGACCGAGAACACCAGCGTAGCGATCATCAGTTCAATAATGGTGAAGCCGGCTTGCTGTTGTTTCTTCATTAGGTGCAATCCCTGTGGTCAAAAATTGTGAGTGTCGTGCCGAGCACGCGGTTGTCGCCGCCACCGAGCGTGATCAAACCAGACTGCTTCGTGCTACCACCGTTTAGGCAAATCGTGACGCCGGCCGACGGATTCTCGAGGCTGGCGTCAGTTGTACTGGTCGTGACATAGCCTTTGGCTGGGTCGAGATAGTTCTGAATCTGGAGTAACTCGGCATTTTTGTCGTTTGTTAAGCCGGAGGCGCCTCGAACGGGTAGCAAGCTAATCTGACCAGCGCCAGACACAAGGTCGGTCCCATTAACAGCGTACGTGCCAAGCGAGCTGACTAACCCAAAGGAGCCGATGTTGGTGCCGCCCGACTTCACGTAACTAACCGTTAAGCCAAACTGCAAAACATTGGTTTCGAAGTTTGGTACGACTTTCGGGTTCGACTGGACAACGCTTGTAGTAATATTGCCGCTAGAATCAGTCTGCGAACCCGCCAAGGTGTATACGTAGAAAGGCTGCGGATCAATCGCCGAGGTATCGTAAAAATGGATGACTTTCCCTAGGAAAATACAGCCAGTGTTACCGCCCTGCTCGTTGCCTGCGCCCGGCGCTGTGGCCGTAAAGCTGATCTTGCCACCGCTCGACGAGCAATCAAAATTAGCGCCATTTGGGTAATAGCCTGAGCTAACCTCATTTATGGTCTGGTCGAGCTGATTTTTGACGTTATTGATGGCCTGCGAAAACTCAGTTTTGTTTTGGCGGCCGCTAACCAGGCTAAGGGCACTCAAAAATAGCACGCCTGTCACCGCCAAAACGATGAGCGTTTCAACGATGGTAAACCCAGCTTGGCTATGCCGAACAGAGGAACCTTGTGGTATGCCCGGCTTTGTTTTAGAGTTGCCCATCATATGTTTTCCCATATCAAACTTCGGTAAACTTCCTTACGATTATACCATAAGCACCTTGCGTGATCAGAGACCAAAAAGGCGTTGGTACCAATCCACAAGATTAGTCCCAAATAAAACGACGATAACTGTCGCGGCCATCAAAAATGGGCCGAAGGCCAGCCGTGAATTGCGGCCAACCTTGCCGGCAACAATCCCGGGCAGCGCCGCCAGTGTGCCGAGGAGTGCCGAGATAAACAAGACCAGCATGCCGTGCAGCGCACTGCCCACCATAAAACCGATGACTAGTCCCAACTTCACGTCACCGCCGCCGATCCAGTGTTCATTGGAAACCTGATACAACACATAGAATATCCCGCTCGATACTGCCACAGCACCAGCTACTGCCCACAGGCGTTCCCAATGCTGACCACCAGGCGCCGTCAGCACGCTGGAGAGCGCCCACAGACCGCTGACAGCGATTAGTGGGTAAACAATCCGGTTAGGCAGCAAATACCAGCGAAAATCGTACAAAGTCAGCGCTACAAAGCCCACCAGCACAATGAGCCAGACCACAAAGTGCGCAATATGGGCTGGTTGGTTAGCGTGCAGCGACTCCGGCCAGGCCACATACGAAATTATGAACAATGCTGGCACGAGTAGCTCACTCACTGGATTGTCAGGTATTGACTTGTGGCAGTAACGGCACTTGCCGCGCAGCATCAGCCAGCTCACGACCGGTATGAGGTCTTTGGTAGCTAACGGATGGTAGCAATGCGGGCACATTGAGCGGCCCTTAGCGATCGATAGCTGCTCAGCCGTGGGACCTTTGGCGGGGCTTTTCTTGGGCTTGTCGGCTAACTTGGCCTGCTCATGCAAGCGCCAAACGAGCGCGTTTACAAAGCTTCCAAAACACAGGCCGACAACTAACAGCACCGCTATAATCATTACCGTCATCATAGCATAAAAAATGAGCCCCTTGCGGAGCTCACTTTCGTTATCGTTTTGCTTTTATTACGAGCTTTGGCACTGTACTGCACCGCCTTCAAGCGTGTAGTAGGCAGCAACGCTGCGAGCTGTAGTTGCTGAGATAACTGGCGTGTTACCCGAACAGGTGGCCTTTGAAACAATGATCAAAGTACCTGTGGCTGGTGCCGATGGAACCGTGGCTGAAGTTGAAATAGAGATGTTACTTGCATCATAGTAACCCACTTTAGCCGTTGCACAGTTGGCACCTGCGGTTGAGCAAGACGTTGCTCCACCAATGCTTACCTGGTTACCAGAACCGCTAGCCTGAGTGGGTAAAGCACCGCTGTTGTTGTTTGTGTATTCGTTTACAGCACCGAGAACGGCGGCGACGTCGTTTTTAGCGGTTGTGTTGTGCGCGTTGCGCTGTAAGCCTGGAACGGCCAAGAAGACGACCAAGAGGATCAGTCCGGCGATTGCCAAGACGATCAAGACTTCGATGATGGTGAAGCCCGATTGTGATTTAGTGAAGTTCTTTCGCATAGTGCAAATGCCCCCTTTGCGCGGAAAATTGTTAATACTTATGCTTGAATAATACTGTCGCCAAGAAGAAAATGCAAGTCCTATCTGCTAGAAGCCACTCGTCAGGCTGCTGTTGCCTGCCAAACTGTAAACCGGCAGCAGCACGGCCGCCACAATCGTAAAGGCGACCAAGCCGAGCAAGACCATCATAGCCGGTTCAATAATTGTCTGGATCGACTTAATCTCGTCATCAACTTCTTTTTCGTAGTAGTCAGCGGTTTTGCCAAGCATTTGCTCGATTGAGCCGGATTGCTCACCAATCTTTAACATGTTTGGCACTAAATCTAAGAAGTTAGGATCGCCTTCCAGGGCTGTGCCAAGCGACTTACCACCCTTCACCTTCTCGATGGCACCATGGATAGACTCCGAAATGTAGACGTTGTTTACAGCGTTGGCAGTAATATCGAGCATCTGCAGCAGTGGCACACCACTACCGACCAGGGTCGAGCCGGTCCGGGCAAAACGGGCCATGTACATTTTCATGAATAGTTTACCTAGAGGTGGCGTACGCATTTTGAGTCGGTCGATGACTCGCTTACCACCGATGGTTCGAGCCCAGCGGCTGGTAAATACACCGATTAAAGCCACCACTATTAGGACAATCCACCAAAAGTGCGTTAAAGCATGTGATACGTCGAGCATAATCTGCGTCACAAATGGCAAACGAGCGCCGGGCAGCCCGGCATACAAGACCTGGACCTGCGGCATCACCTTAATAAGCATAAAGCCGACCACCAGGACCATCACAACCAGGACAATAATCGGGTAAATCAAAGCGCCACGGACTTTGCTGACGATGTCAGCGTCCTTTTCTTGCTGCAAAGCGATCCGCTCTAGCGCTGAGTCGAGCGTACCGGAGGTTTCGCCGGCTGCAATCAGGCTGGTGTAGACCTTGTTAAAGACTTCGGGGTGACGCGACATGCTGGCCGACAACGTAGAACCAGCCTCGACATCAGTAATCAGCTGTACGATAACGACTTTAAGCGCTTTGTTGTCAGTTTGGTCATTAACACTGCGCAAGCTCTGAATCAGCGGTAAGCCGGCGTTAATAAGCGTCGACAGCTGACGCGAAAACAGGACGCGGTCTTTGGCCTTGATGCGTTTAAAGTGGCGTGAGCTCTTGGAGTCGCCCAGCTGGATATCGACTGGGACAAGCCCTTCTTTGGCGATTAGCTTAGCGGCCGCGCTTTCGCTATCGGCCTGAACCTCGGCCTCAATCTTTTGGCCGGTAGCTGGGTCGCGGGCAGTGTATCGGTAACTTAGCATTATGCCCCGCTTAGCTCCTCATTAACCGATCTAATTCTTCGATATCAACGGCCACGATGCGAGCTTCGTCATACGTAATGGTGCCAGCGTGGATCATGCTGACCAGGTTCTTGTCCATCGACTGCATGCCGAACTCAGCACCTGTTTGGATAACGGCGTCTAACTGATGGGTTTTGCCCTCGCGGATAATGTTGCGGACAGCTGGCGTGGCCACCAAAATTTCGGCGGCTGCTAAGCGGCCGCCACCGATGGCGGGTACCAAGCGCTGCGAGCAGATTGCCATCAAAATGTTCGACAGCTGCGAGCGAATTTGCGGCTGCTGGTGTGGTGGAAAAACGTCAATCATACGGTCGATACTCTGGGCGGCACTGTTGGTGTGCAACGTCGCAAAGACTAAGTGACCGGTTTCGGCAATGGTAATGGCGCTAGCAATGGTTTCGAGGTCGCGCATTTCTCCAATCAGCACCACGTCCGGGTCTTCACGCAGAGCACTGCGGAGGGCTGCCCCGAAAGAATATGTGTCGTAGTGGACTTCCCTTTGCACCACGACCGACTTCTTAGAACGGTGTGTAAACTCAATCGGGTCTTCGATGGTAATGATGTGCTGGGCGCGCTCATTGTTAATCTTATCGATCATGCCGGCCAGCGTAGTTGATTTACCGGAACCGGTCGGGCCAGTCACCAGTACTAAGCCACGCGGGTATTCAGCAAACTTATTAACTATGGCTGGCAACCCGAGTTGCTCGATAGATAACAGTTCGTTCGGGATAAGACGCAACGCCGCCGCCAGGTTACCCCGTTCGTGGAAAGCGTTTACACGAAAGCGACCGAGGTCACCAAAGGCAAAGCTAAAGTCGAATTCTTTATCCTTGAGCAGAATCTGCTTTTGGTCTTCGTCGAGGATGGCAAAAATGAGCGTTTCGACAGCCTCGTCGCTGAGAATATCAGCCCCATTGACCGGTGTTAAAGCACCATCAACGCGTAGCATCGGGGGCAAGCCAACTTGCAAGTGAAGGTCAGACGCTTTTTTCTTAACGACTTCTTCTAGAAGGATTTCGATTTTTGGCTGAGCTTGCATGTTATGGTTCCACCTTTTTCATATTACAAATCTTATGCGTTATCAGTTGCCGCCACGCGGTTTACTTCATTTATGGTCGTTTTACCCGCTAAGGCTTTAAAATAACCGTCTTCGCGCATGGTAATCATGCCTTGTAGCTGGGCAGCTTTTTGGATTTCCGAACTGGTGGCCCGTTTGAGAATCAAATCTTGAATCTCTTGGGTTACACTGAAGACCTCGTAGATCCCCATGCGCCCCTTATAGCCATTTGGTTGGTTCGGGCCATCAACGCCCTTGGTTAAAGTATAAGCGGTATCACCCTTCAGAGGCAAGTTTTCATAGCCTAGATCGGCAACGTAGCGCGCCCGGTCCTCTTCTTTTTCTGGGAAAAAGCGGCCAATTGTTTTTTGGATAGCTTCGCTTTCGACCTTATCGGACTGGTACTTTTCGCTCTCAGCCCCGATCCGGCGCACTAAGCGCTGGCCGATGACGGTGTGAACGGTGCTGGCAATCAGGAATGGCTCAATGCCCATGTCGAGCAAGCGCGGCAAGATGCCGGCGGCGCTGTTGGTGTGCAGCGTGCTAAAAACGAGGTGCCCTGTCAGGGCAGCTTGTACGGCTAGCTCGGCCGTTTCTTTGTCACGAATTTCCCCTACCATCACTACGTCGGGGTCTTGGCGCAGTATGGAGCGCAAGCCGGTACTAAATGTCAGGCCGACATCTGCATTAACCTGAATCTGGTTAACACCTTCCATTTTGTATTCAACTGGGTCTTCCAGGGTAACGATGTTGATGTCATCGCTCTTAATTTCCTGCAACAGCGCATACAAGCTGGTAGACTTACCGGAACCGGTCGGCCCAGAGGTCAAAATCATGCCGTTACTATGCTTCAGCCCTTCGCGGATGAGGCGCAGGCTGCGGCCGGCGTAACCCATTTCTTCGAGGCGCAGGCTGGTACCAGTTTTGTCGAGCAAACGGATAACGACTTGTTCGCCCCACACCACCGGTGAGATCGCGATACGTAAGTCAATCTGTTTGCCGGCAGCGACAATACTAAACTCACCGTCCTGGGGCACGCGGTGTTCGTCAATCTTGAGGTTAGCCAAAATTTTGATGCGTGACACCAGTGGCGGCTCGGTGCTTTTCGGCAACTTCATAATTTCGCGCAGCACACCATCGATACGACAGCGGATTTTAAGACCATCGGGCAACGGTTCGATATGCACGTCGGAGGCGCTGTTCTTGGCAGCATACTCCAAGATTGTCGACAGCGCTTTGCTGATTGGCGAGTCTTGCACAAGAGTGCGGATGTTATCATTTGGCGTAGCCGCATCGGATGTCGTTTTTTTGCCGTCAATATCACTGACTTCAACTTGACCGCTGAGGTCGGCAATTTCATCGACCACTTTGTCGGAAATATTGGCCTGATACTGCTTAAGGACGTTGCGGATGCCTTCTTCGCTGGCAGCGTACACCTTGAGCGGCCGACCAACTTTATTACTCAAAAAGTCTACGGCCTGGACGTTGTCGGCATCGAGCATAGCCACAACCAAGCGATGTTGCATCTCGCCAAGCGGCACGGCCATGTAACGCTCGGCGATGTCCTGTGGCAGCAACTCAAGCGTCTTGAAATCAACGTGCGCATTGCTGAGATTAACGTATGGCACTTTGGTAACGTGGGCAATCGCCTTGGTGAGGGCTTCGTTATTAACCTTGCCGTCTTGCACCAGCAAGCTAAAGAGCGGTGCGTGATCGGCGTCGGCCTTGGCGTGCAGCTCCTTCAGCTTTTCGGCCGTAATCGCACCATCTTGAACCAGTATTTCTTCGACTTGGGTTTGGGCTGTAGCGGATAAAACGCTCATGCTAGGCCGCCTTAATGTGTGC
>Ga0207667_10001671_pt1 | contig 27944 bp, 30 predicted proteins | sample KBSCornC52_FD_184301 | JGI IMG/M metagenome (GOLD analysis project Ga0207667, IMG submission 184301) | Corn rhizosphere microbial communities from Kellogg Biological Station, Michigan, USA - KBS Corn C5-2 (SPAdes) (version 2) | ecosystem: Host-associated > Plants > Roots > Rhizosphere > Soil ...
GCAGCTTTCCGAGGCCAGGATGGGCGCGCCTTCCAGCATGCCCAGCACCAGTGGCCGCACGCCGAAGGGATCGCGCACGCCGATCAGCTTTTTGGAGGTCAGCGCCACCAGCGAATAGGCGCCTTCGACCTGGCGCAGCGCGTCGATCAGCTTGTCAACGATGCGCGGACAGGCGCTGCGGGCCGCCAGATGCACAATGGTCTCGGTATCCGACGTCGACTGGAAGATCGCGCCCTGACCCACCAGTTCGGTGCGTAAAGTATGCGCATTGGTGAGATTGCCGTTATGGGCCACTGCGATGCCGCCGCCGGTGAGATCGGCGAAGATCGGCTGAATGTTGCGGGCATTGGAGCCGCCGGCGGTGGAGTAGCGCACATGGCCCACCGCATATTCGCCCTTCAAATTCTTGGCGGCGTCGGTTTTGCGGCCGAATGCATCGCCCACCAGGCCCAGATGACGCTCGGCGATGAACTGGCCATTGTCATAGGTGACGATGCCCGCTGCTTCCTGGCCGCGATGCTGCAGGGCGTGCAGGCCCAAAACGCTCAGCGCGCCGGCATCGGCATGGCCGAAAATCCCGAAAACGCCGCATTCGTCATGGAGCGTATCCGCATCAAATATATGGTCTTTTTGGCCGGTCATGGCTTGCCGTTTCCGCCGTTCCCCGTGGCCCCGAAGAGGGTGTCTAGCGCGCGGCGATCCCTGGCGCCATAGGCTTTCTGCAGAGGCCCGGCAGCTGTGCTTTTATGTTGCACGTGATCCTCAGCGGGGGCGGTTTCCGGCGCTTCGTTGGCCTCGGAATTGCGCCGGATCAGGTCACCCAGGGCATCGCGGTGCGGTTTATCGGCCGTGGGCGGATGGCTGGCGAAGTCCTCGTAGGTCCGGGCCGGGGCCAAAGACAGCAGCACTTCTGCGGAAGATTGGATCAAAGGCAGGCTGCGCGCCTCTTTCAGGGCCACCGGATGGTCCTTGATCGGCACAAAATGGGTAAACGCGATGTAAGCCACGGCCACCACCACCAGGCCCCGCACCACGCCGAAGGCGATACCCAGACCCCGGTCCAGCGGCCCGATGGGGGAATGTTTCACGGTTTCCGAAAAACGGTGGCCGATGAAAGACAGGGGAATGACCACCACCAGGAAGATGCCCGCATAAGCGGCCAGCGCCGCCAGCCAGGGCGTGGAGATCACGCCCCGCATCAGCGGGATCAGCCAGGGGCCGAAATAGAGCGTGGCGAACGCCGCCGCGGCCCAGGCAAAAATGCCCAGCACTTCGGACATGAAGCCGCGCCATGCCGCATAGCCGCAGGACACCGCCACTGCCAGCAGCACCAGGACATCCACGAATGTGATGGGCAGGGTCATGAGTCGAGTTTAACAGTTTTGCCGATTCGAATTTGCGGATTGTGGGGCAGTCACAAGAAAAGCCCTAGCCCGTTGAAGGGATTTTCGCGGTCCGCGCCTGTGACGGACGCGGCGCGAAAACCAGCAGATCCGCCACATTGGTCATTTCGGTCAGCTTCAGCCCAGCCCCATCGACCTTGGTCCCCTTGGGAATGAAGGCCTGCTTGAAGCCCAGCTTGGCGGCTTCCTTCAGCCGCGATTCCGCCTGCGGCACCGGACGGATATCGCCCGAAAGCGAAATCTCGCCGAAGAAAACGCTGTCCGTTGGCAAAGGTTGTCCGCCTACGGATGAAACCAGCGCCGCGGCGGCCGCCAGGTCGCAGGCCGGCTCGGAAATTTTCAGGCCGCCCGCGATGTTGAGATAAACGTCCGACCCGCCGATCCCCACCCCGGCGCGCGCATCCAGCACCGCCAGGATCATCGCCAGACGGCCGGTGTCCCAGCCCACCACCGCGCGGCGCGGCGTGCCGTACCCCGTCGGCGCAACCAGCGCCTGGATTTCACAGAGCAGTGGCCGTGTGCCTTCCAGGCCCGCGAACACTGCCGTGCCCGGGGCGCTTGAATCCCGGTCGCCCAGAAACAGCGCGGAGGGATTGGCCACTTCCGCCAGGCCCTTGCCCGTCATCTCGAACACGCCGATCTCGTCGGTGGGACCGAAGCGGTTCTTCACCGCGCGCAGCACGCGGAAATGATGGCCCCGCTCGCCTTCGAAATAGAGCACCGCATCCACCAGATGCTCCACCGCCTTGGGACCCGCGATCTGGCCGTCCTTGGTGACATGACCCACCAATATCAGCGCCGCCCCGGAGGATTTGGCGAACCGCACCAGATCGAAACTGGCGGTGCGGACCTGGGCGATTGTACCGGGCGCCGCATCCAGCGCGCCGGTCCAAAGCGTCTGGATGGAATCTATGGCGACGATGCCGGGCGGCTTGCCGCCTTCGAGTGTCGCCAGAATGTCCTCGACATTGGTGGCGGCGCCCAGATTGAGCGGCACCTGGGAAAGCTCCATCCGCGCGCCGCGCATGCGCACCTGGGCCATCGCTTCTTCGCCGGAGATGTAAACGGCATGGCCCCCTTTGCGGGCATATTCGCCCAGAGCCTGCAGAATAAGCGTGGATTTGCCGATGCCGGGATCGCCGCCCACCAGAAGCGCGGAGCCGGGCACCAGGCCGCCGCCGCAGACCCGGTCGAATTCCGTCACCCCCGTGATCCGGCGGGGCGGCGGCGCGTCTTCAGTCTTCAGGTCTTCAAGGGCGAATTTGCGGCCCTTCACCCGGCGGGTGGCGCTACCGCCGATGGGGGGCGCAGCCCCCTCTTCCGTGATGGTGTTCCAGCCGCCACAGGCTTCGCATTTGCCCGACCATTTGGGCGCGGTCGCGCCGCAGCTTTGGCAGACGAAGGAGGAAGAGGATTTGGCCATGAATCAAGTCTAACACAGGCGTCAAGACAGCTGGAAAGAGCACGATTTCTGGAATGCCGCGCGTCCGCACGCTGCCGCTACGGACAGATCGCGGCGTTCAGCACTCAAATCGGTCCACAGGACCAATTTGCCCGGCTACGCCGGTCGCGCCTCACGCTTTCACAGCCATCTTGATCGGGCCTTCGGCGCGCCCATGGATGAACTGGTCGACATACGGATTGCCGCTGCGATCGATCTCCGCGGTCGGACCGTTCCAGATGATCTTGCCCTGATAAAGCATGGCGATGCGGTCGGCGATTTTTCGCGCACTGGTCATGTCATGGGTGATCGACAGCGCCGTAGCCCCCACATCCTTCACCGTGGACACGATCAGGTCGTTGATGATGTCGGCCATGATGGGATCAAGGCCGGTGGTGGGTTCATCGAAAAAGATGATCTCCGGATCCGCGGCGATGGCGCGGGCCAAGCCGACGCGCTTCTGCATGCCGCCGGACAGTTCGGCGGGACTGAGATAGGCCACATCGCTGGTGAGCCCGACCTTGGCCAGCTTCTCGATGGCGATGTCCTTCGCTTTGGCGCGCGCCACGCCATGTCCCTGGATCAGTCCGAACGCGACATTTTCCCAGACCGGCAGACTGTCGAACAAAGCGCCGCCCTGGAACAACATGCCGAATTTCTTCATCAAGGGATCGCGGGCCGCGCCCTTGAGCCGGGTCACGTCCTCACCATCGATACGGATGGTACCCTCATCTGGCGTGAGAATGCCCAGGATGGATTTTATGGTGACGGACTTGCCGGTGCCCGAGCCGCCGATGATGACGGTGGAGGATTGCTTCTCGACGCAAAGATCGACGCCGTCCAGCACCACTTTGGAGCCGAAGCGCTTCTTGACCCCGATCAGTTCGATCTTTTTGTTGGAGGAAGATGGGCCAGTCATGATGCGTGGAACAGGATGGCGGTGAGAACAAAGTCGGCGGCCAGAATCAGGATGCTGGAAGCGACCACGGCATTGGTGGTGGCCGCGCCCACGCCTTGCGCCCCGCCCTTGGAGAAGAAGCCGTTGTAGCAACCCATGATGGCGATGATGAAGCCGAACACCGCCGCCTTGATCAGGCCCGAGGTGATGTCATCGGTCTTGGCGAAATCCACCGTGTTCTTGAGATAGATCGAGCCGGTGAAACCCAGATTATAGGTCGAGACCAGATAGCCGCCCAACACGCCGATGGAATCGCCTACCGCCGTCAGCACCGGCAGGGAAATCACCGCCGCCAGAAGGCGGGGCACCACCAGATATTTGATGGGATTGGTGGCCAAGGTCGTGAGCGCGTCGATCTGCTCGGTCACTTTCATGGTGCCCAATTCGGCCGCGATGGCGGCGGCGACGCGGCCCGCCACCATCAGGCCCGCGATCACCGGCCCCAATTCGCGGGTGATGCCCAAGACCACGATCTGCGGCACGATGGCTTCGGCGCCATAACGGTTGCCGCCCAGATAGATCTGCAGCGCCAGCACCGCGCCGGTGGAAAGCGCGGTCAGCCCCACCACGGGAAGCGAGAAATAGCCGATCCGCATGATCTGCTGCGCCAAGAGCCGCCCATAGAAGGGCGCACTGAAAATCGCGGCCAAAGTCTGGCCGGTGAAACGGGTGACGCGGCCGATCTGCGCCAGCAAATCCAGGACGGCGCGCCCGATAATGGCGAAGAAATTCATGATGCGGCGTCCGTATAATGGCGCGGAAGCTTCAGGCCGGTGAGGATTTCATAGGCGTTGGTGCCGGCCAGCGCCGCCACTTCCTCCAACGTCACATGATCGCCCAGAAGCTCCACGGTATCTCCCACCTTCGCCGTCATATCGCTGAAATCCACCCCGATCATGTCCATCGAGACGCGCCCCACGAATGGCGCGCGCTTGCCCGCCGCGAAGACCACGCCCTTGTTGGACAATGTGCGTGGGATGCCGGCGGCATAACCGGGCGCCACGGTAGCGATCATGGTGGGCCTTTTGGCGCGAAACGTCGCTGCGTAACCAACGCCTTGGCCTGAGTCAATTCGGCGCAGCTGCAGCACCCGCCCGGTGAGGACCGCCACGGTTTTCATGGATTTTCCGCCTTCCTGCGGCGCGCCCCCGAACAGCCCGATGCCGGGCCGCACCAGATCGAACCAATAGGGCTTGCCCAGGAAGGAACCGCCCGAAGCCGCCAGGCTGGCCGGCGCCGGCGGCAGCATGGCCAGCGCGGTGCGGAAGCGCGCGAGCTGCTCATCGTTCATCTTGCTGTTGGGTTCGTCGCCCGAAGCCAGATGGCTCATCAGCAGAACCAGGTTGATGTTCTTCAGCCGCGTTTTCCATTCGCCCGCGAGAATGGACAATTCTTCTCCGGGCAAGCCCAGCCGGTTCATGCCGGTATCGATATGAATGGCGGCATCCAGGCTGCGGCGCGCGGTGGCCGCCGCCGCGTTCCAGGCCGCGACTTCCGCCAGCGAATTGAGCACCGGCGTAATGTGATGGGCAATCAAGGCCGGCACCGCATCGGGGGGCGCGCCGTCCAAAAGGAATATCCGCGTGGCGCGATCCATGAGCACGCGGCGCAAGGCGATCGCTTCTTCCAGCCGCGCCACGAAAAACGTATCGCAGCCCGCCGCCGCCAAGGCAGGCGCCACGAAATCCGCACCCAGGCCATAGGCATCGGCCTTGATCACGCCCGCCACGGCGGCCGGTCCTGCCAGGCGCTGGTAGGTGCGGAAATTTTCCGCGATGGCCCCCAGCCGGACGGTCAGGTAGCAAGCTTCGAAATCAATATCCCTCATGGCCGGACAATGGCCCGCCCCGGGCACTCGCGTCCAGCCGCAGCATCAATTGGCAGATCTGCCAATTGGCCAAATCGTCAGTTGGTAGGTATGCCAATTCCCACCATCGGGGTCCGGGCCACGCAGCCCGGTGTGGTGACCAGGATCGGGCAAGGCGGCGCGGTCTCCATCCGGCGGCGCATGGCGTCGGCGCCGGATATCTTGGGAATGGGTGGCGGCGCATAGGGCGAAACGGGATTGGCCGCCTGCAGCACGATGGTGCCGTCGGGCATCTTGCGCGCGATCCAGGGCTCGCGCTTGCACCGGGCGCGCTCGGCCTGGGTGAGATTCTCATAATTCTCTGCCCCGCAGGACAAGGCCTCGCCGATCGCTTTGAGAATATCGGCGGGGGTCTGGGGCGGCGCCAGATCGGGATTGGGCGGCGGCAGCACGATCACCGGCGCGGTGGTGATGGCCGGCGCCTCGGCATGGGGGACCAAGGGTTGGATCAACCGGATGGGCGGCGCCACCCCTTTCGGCAACCGGGTGAGATCCAAAATGATCTCCTTCTGGGGACGCAGGATCAGACGCTCCCGCTGGTATTGATCCAGGATAAAGGCCGACAAAAGCAGAACATGAACCAGCGCCACCAGTGTCCATGTCGCGACACGGCGGATCAGTACCCGCCGCCCTTCCTCATCCGGCAGACCTCGATTTCCGTAATAGGCCAGGGCGTGATCGGTCAAAAAACAACTCTCTTGCGGCTCGCCGCCAAAAGCATATCGGCCCGGCAAGCATACCGCCTGACCCCGCATCACACCAATTTCGTTGGGATTTCACAAAATGCAACCCGCGTTGCATAAACCTGTATGGACATTTACCTCATCAATCTGGCGCGGCGCCCCGACCGGCTTGCGGCCATGGCGTTACAGGCCGAAAAACTAGGACTCAGCCTGACGCGACGGAATGCGCGCGATGCCCGGGACGTGGATGGCGGAACCCTGGCTCATTGGTTCCAATCCGGCGGCCCCTTGGGGGAAATCCCCCGCGGCGACCAATGCTGCTCCCTTTCCCATCGCGACGCCTGGCAGGCATTGCACGACAGCGGCGCGGATTATGCGGCCGTGCTGGAAGACGATGTGGTGCTGAAGGACGGCGCGCGCTTTGTGCTGGCCGGAAGCGATTGGATTCCAAAAGGCGTCGATCTCATCAAGCTGGAGCATTACGGACCGCCGGGACAGAGTGTCCTCTTGTCGAATTTCGTTGAGATCGGCCGGGGCTTCAAGATCGCGCGCATGCATTCGCGACACACCGGGGCGGCGGCGTATATCCTTTCCAGGTGCGCGGCGGAGACATTGCTGGCCATTCCCCAATTCGATCTGCCGGTGGATCACCTTCTCTTCAATCCCAACAATTCGAAAGTCTTCGCCCGGCTCCAGCCCTGGCAATTGCTGCCGGCGGTCGCGCGGCAACAGGATTTCATCGGCGACAAGTCCGACATCGAAGGCTGGCGGGTGGGCCTTCGGAAATTCGATCTTACGTATGCAAAGCGCGAACTGGTCCGCTTCGGCTATGACCTGAAGCTGCTGCCCCGCCAGCTAGCGCTCCTGGCGGCGGGCCGCGCCCGCTTCATCAATGTCGGCAAGGGCTAGCGGGGAGAGAAAGAGTCTTCGGCCTTGTTGCTGAAGCGGGTGAAATTGCCTTCGAACACCAGCTCGATCGACCGGGTCTGGCCGTGGCGATGCTTCTCGATCAGCACTTCGGCCTTGTTGGTGGCGCGGTCCAGCTTGTCCATCCATTTGGCATGTTCGGCGGAGCCCGCTTCGGGCTCGCGGGACTTCAGGTAATATTCCTCGCGATAGACGAACATCACCACGTCCGCGTCCTGCTCGATGGAGCCGGATTCGCGCAAATCCGACAGGACCGGGCGCTTGTCGTCGCGCGCATCGACGCCGCGCGACAGCTGCGACAAGGCCAGGACGGGGATGTTCAGTTCCTTGGCCAGGGCCTTAAGGCCTTTGGTGACTTCCGTGATTTCCTGGACGCGATTTTCCGCCCGGCGCGATGGCTCCACCAGCTGCAGATAGTCGATGATGATCAGGCCGATATTCTTTTCCCGCTTCAGGCGGCGGGCGCGGGCGGCGATCTGGGCGATGGAGATGCCGCCGGTATCGTCGATAAAAAGCGGCAGGCTGGAAAGATCCTGCATGGCGAGAACGAATTTCTCCCATTCCGCTTCCGCGAAACGGCCATTGCGGATTTTCCAGCCTTCGATCTCGGTCTGCTCGGACAGAATACGAGCGGAAAGCTGCTGCGCCGCCATTTCCAGCGAGAAGAACAGCACCGGCCCGCCGCTGGGATATTGGGCGCCCGCCTCCATGTCCCGGACATAGGCGCGGGCCGTGTTGAACGCCATGTTGGTGCCCAGCGCGGTTTTTCCCATGCCGGGCCTACCCGCCAGGATCAAAAGATCGGACGGCTGGAGCCCGCCAAGGACCATGTCGATTTCGGTGAAACCGGTGGTGATGCCGGAAATGCGGCCGCCGCGGGCCTGCGCCTTTTCGGCGGATTCCACGGTCCGCCGCAACGCTTCGTGAAAATCCAGCGGGCCTTCGCCATATTTGCTGGTCTCGCTGACGGCATAGAGCGCTTTTTCCGCTTCGGCGATCTGTGCCTGCGGACCCTTTTCGGTGGGCGCTTCATAGGCCGTATTGACGATGTCCTCGCCGATGCGGATCAGGCTACGGCGCACCGCCAGGTCATGCAGAATGCGGGCGAAATCGCGCACATTGGGCATGGACGGCGCGGCCTGGGCGAGGCCCGCCAGATAGGTGATGCCGCCCACTTCGATCAAGCCGGGATCGGCCTTCATCGCCGCGTGCAGAGTGAGCGGCGTGAGCACGAAACTGCCGCGCTCCACCGCAATGCTCATGGTCTCGAAAATGCGTGCGTGAAGCGGGTCGTAGAAATGCTCGGCCTTGAGCAGGGCCGCGACGCGCTCCAGCGCCTGATTGTCCACCAGGATGGCGCCGAGCAATGCTTGCTCGACTTCGACATCATAAGGGACGTGGCGGTAAGCTTCGTGTTCCATCGGCGCTCAAGCTTGAAGGGTTGGCAATCAACCGGGCGCGCGCCACAGGGGCAAGTGCGTTCTCAACTCGCGCACAGCTTCAAAAACCCTTGCGCCGCCATTATCTATCCCTAGTAGCGAATGAACAATGGCAATCACGATCTGGACAGCCGGATTGCCAGGAGACTAAGGTCTGTCATGGCGGCAACGAAACTTTCGGACCGGCAATTCGCGCGGATCGCTCGCGCCTTGGCGGAACCGCGCCGCTACCAGATTCTCAGACAGATCGGTGCGTCCGACATGCCCACCGCCTGTTCGGCGATCCGCGAGGTGCACAAGGTCAGCGCCGCCACCCTTTCCCATCACCTCAAGGAGCTGGAAAATGCCGGCCTGGTGGAGGTTACCCGTGACGGCAAATCCATGAACCTCGCTGTACAGCGCGACCTGCTGGACGCTTACGTCGCGCGGCTGTCGAAAATCTGAAGCTTGAGAAAATTTCGCTGCCCTCTTGCGGTTATCATTTCGATACTTATCTAACTGTCAAAGTAATTCGCATGCGAGGGAAATCATGAGCAAACTCAAAGGCAAAGTGGCGGTGGTGACCGGCGCCTCCAAAGGCATCGGGGCGGGCATCGCCAAGGCCCTGGCGGCCGAAGGCGCCGTTGTGGCCGTCAATTACGCCTCCTCCCGCGCCGGGGCGGACAAGGTGGTCGCGGATATCCAGAAGGCAGGCGGCAAGGCCGTGGCGATCCAAGGCGACATGTCCAAGGCGGACGATGTGACGAGGCTTTTCGCGGAAACCAAGCTGGCTTTGGGCACGCCGAATGTGCTGGTCAACAATGCCGGGGTTTTCCAATTCGACGCGCTGGAAAATGTTGAGCCGGACGAATTCCACCGCCAGTTCAACACCAATGTGCTGGGCCCGATCCTGGCCGCCAAGGAAGCGGCGGCGTATTTCGGCAAGGATGGCGGCAGCATCATCAATATCAGCTCGATCGTCAGCACCCGCGCCTTTCCCCAATCGGTGGTCTATTCCGCCACCAAAGGAGCGCTGGATTCGGTGACCCGTGTCCTGGCCGCGGAATTGGCCCCCAAGAATATCCGCGTCAATACACTTGCGCCGGGCATGGTCGAAACCGAAGGCACCCATTCGGCGGGAATCATCGGTAGCGATTTTGAATCTCAGGCCAAGGCCGGCACGCCGCTGGGTCGGATCGGCCAGCCCGATGATATCGCCAAGATCGCCGTGTTCCTGGCGTCGGACGAGTCGGGCTGGGTCACCGGCGAGCGGATCGAAGGCGCAGGTGGCTATCCCTGATCGCTTATGCGGCCATACTGGCCGATATCATTCCGCCGCGACACCGGCGGCGCGTGGGAAATCGGACCAATCCTGCGCGCTCCGGTATCGCAGCGCCTCCACCAGCTCAAAATCCCGGGCATAGAGTTTTTCGATCCGGCGCCGCTGCCGCGCCGACAATTCCAGGGGATTGCGCATGGACGGATTGAGCCAGAGAAGCTTGTCCACGCCATGCGATTTCAGGAAGTCCGACAATCGCCCATCGTCGCGGCCATAGAGGAACAGGCGCTTCACCAGCGGCGCGCCGGTCTTCAGGTCGCACACAAACCAGCTTTGCGGCCGCATCACGAAATCCAGCGACAGGTCGTCGCGATCCTCAATGAAGGAAAGATAGTCGTCGACACTGCGCAGTCGCGCGGTTTGGCGCACAAAAACATCGCTGAGGCGGCAGGTCTCGGTGCCGCCGGTGCGCACAAACGCATAAGACGAGGCAAAACGGTCGAAAGGATCGCGCAACAGCGCAAAGGAATCCGCCTTTTCCCAGAAGCGAGGCGCCACCGTCATGTAATAGCGGATGCTGTGATGACGGGTGCAGCGCGGCCCGTAAAGCGCCCGGGCGATCGAGGTTCCCGCCACGCGGGGCACATGCACGAAAATCAGATTGCGCCGGCGCATGGGCTCTTCAATCCGCCACTGGAAGATGCGCATGGCGCGGGGCATCAGCCCGCAATATTTGTCGTAGACGTCTTCTTCGTAATAGGCGCCGAACAAGGCGCGATGGATGTCTTTGGAGTCCGGAAATCGCGGACGAAGCTTTTTCTGTGATATTCCCATCAATCCCGCTCTTCTGCTTCGAAGCAGAGGCTAAGAATTTGCGGGCGCGCTTTCCATCCCAATCATTACGAATTTGTCGTAAATCTTCTCTGCGCGGGACCGGTGCCACGAAGATGGATTTTTTTAATGTCGTCGGCAACAACTCAATCGCAATGTTGGCAGCGCAATTATATTACCCCGCGGAAGCTTTTCGCGCAGTGAAAAACAGCGGCGGATAAACAAATGTTTGCGCGCACCGGAACGGACATATGACGTCCCATATTCTTGATCGCCCGGTATGGAATGCCCTGACCACCCGGCAGGCCCATCTCGCGCTGGGCAATGGCGTGGACGCCGTGCGCTATCCCCCCGATATCGAGCCTTTCGGCGCTGCGCGGAACAATGCGCCGGACCAGCTCTTGGCGCTGGGCAAGCTGACGCCCATGGATGGCGGCCTTGCCTTGGTCGAACCGCACAAGGTTGTCCCCCCACCCGGCCTGATTGTCCTGTTCGAGGAACCGGTCCGGCAGATGACCGCGGTCCGCCTCCCCGCTCCGGAGGATCATTCCGGGGTCATCGCCCTTAAGGATGCGGATGCACCGCAAATGCAGGCGCTGGCGGAATTGACCCAGCCCGGCCCCTTCCACGCCCGCACCCATACGCTGGGAGATTTTGTCGGCATGCGCGAAAATGGAAGACTGATCGCGATGGCAGGCGAGCGGATGCGCGTGCCCGGCTTCACCGAAATCAGCGCGGTCTGCACCCATCCCGACGCGCGGGGCCGGGGCCTTGCCGCCAAGCTGATGCGCATCGTTGCCGACAAGATCGCGGCGCGTGGCGAGCAATTATTCCTGCACGTCTATCCGCACAACAAGGCCGCCATCGCGGTCTATGAAAAACTGGGCTTCCGGCATCGCGCCGATGTCCAACTGACCGTTCTGCGCCATCGCCAGCCGGGCGAGGCTTAGAATCCCGTCTCGACAAAGGCCGGCAAGGTTTCCGCACGGGCGGAATGCGCGGCCAGCCGCGGAAATGCTTCGGCCGTTATGACCTCAGGGACCGCATGCCGCATGAAGCGCCACCCCACGGCGACTGTGACGTCCGGCTGCATCGGCCGGTCCCCACCGAACCAATCCGATTGCCGCGGCATGGCTTTCTCCAGCTCCTCATGCGCCGCCAGCAACTGGATTTGGACGCGGTCGAGCCAGGGCTGGTGCCATTTTTCGGGCGGCCGCTGATTATGTTCATAGATGATCTGCACGGCTTTTTCATAAGCCGCCAGTTGCAGGCCGATGACCCGCAACGCTTCAAGATGCGCACGCGCGTCGGCGGGCATCAGACTGCGCTTGGGGCCCGCCATGCGTTCGAGATATTCCAGGATCAGGCTGGAATCCATCAGCACCGTCCCGTCACCGGTCACCAGGGTCGGCGCCTTGACGACCGGATTGATCGCGTGGAATTCGTCAAAATTGCGGAACAGGGAAATCGATTCATGCGTGAATTCGATTCCCATCAGCTTCAGAGAAATCGCAACCCGCCGCACATAAGGCGAATCCAACATGCCGATCAGACGCATCGCGGCCCCCTTTTGCGGCCGTGATCCTCGGCGAGCATGGCGGCTTTGACAAGCGCAGGCCTGCCATGCACGGAACGGATCAGAGCGCGGCGATGATCGCTTGGGCCGCGGCCGGATTGCGCGCCTTGGCGCCGGAAATCACGAACAGGAATACATCGCGGTTCTTTTTCGCCGCCGGCTTGGCCAGCAGCGGAAGGTCCTTGGGCGCGTTGCCCTTCGACCACTCGCCGGCGCGGGCCGCCCATTTGGCGATCGCCGCTTTGGAATAGCCCAGCTTTTCCTTTTCGGTCGTCCCCATGATCCGGACATAGGCGAAATCGGCGGTCACATCGGCGATCAGAGGAAACTCGCTGTCGCCCGAAGTGATGATCGCGACTTTGTGCTTGGCGCAGAGCGCCACGAATTCGGCGCTGGCGAAGCTGGAATGGCGCACTTCCACGGCATGGCGCAATGCCAGCCCGTCATGTTTTGCCGGCAGAAGCGAGAGAAAGCTGGAGAAATCCTCCGCCTCGAATTTCTTGGTCGCCATGAATTGCCAATTGATCGGACCCAGCTTCTTCTTCAGCCGGGTGATGCCGCTTTCGACAAAGCGTTCGATGGAATCCTTGGCCTCGGCCAGCACGCGGCGATTGGTGGCGAAACGGGGCCCCTTCAAGGCGAAGACGAAATCGTCCGGCGTTTCGTCATGCCAGCGGGCAAAACTTTCCGGCTTTTGCGATCCGTAATACGTGCCGTTGACTTCGATGGCGGTAAGATGGCGGCTGGCATACTCCAGCTCTTTCTTCTGGCTGAGGCCTTTGGGGTAGAAATTGTCCCGCCATTCCTCGAACACCCAGCCGCCGATCCCGACATAAACCGTCATTATTCCCTCTCCGTCCGTGGCGGCCCCATGCATAGCTGACCGGCGGATATATTAGTGGCTTTCCAGCTCGGACCCGGCAAGCTGGGCCGAAGGAGAAAATCATGGTGGATCCCAGTTTCGCAATGAACCGGCAAGGTCTCATGCATGCGCTGGATGTGCTGGAAGCGCACGAATTCCAGCAAGCATCTGCCCTTCCCCCAACGCTTGCCGAAACTGGGATGGGCGAAAAGGCGGCGCTGGATTTGCTCGCGCCGCTGATTTTCGACGGCGCCGCCCGGCTCGATTTGCCCCATGCCTTCGCGCATATGGACCCGCCCACGCCCTGGGTGAGCTGGGCCGCCACCTTGTGGAATGCGCGGCTGAACCAGAATCTGCTTCATCCTGCCAGCGCGCCCTTTGCCCGCGCCGCCGAACGCCAGGTGGTGGCGTGGCTTGCACCTTACTTCGGGATGGAGGGAGGGCATATGACGCCGGGCTCCACCCTCGCCAATCTGACCGCGCTATGGGCGGCTCGGGACATCACCGGTGCGCGCCGCATCGTCGCGTCGCAAGCGGCCCATCTCAGCATCGGCAAGGCCGCAAAAATACTGGGCCTGGCATTTGAAACCGTGACCGCCGATACGGCGCAGCGGATGGACACGGCGAAACTGCCCAAAGACCTGTCGGATGCCATCCTGGTCCTGACCGCGGGCACCACCAGCGCGGGCGCTATCGACCCTTTGACTCTGTGCGGGCGCGCCGCCTGGACCCATGTCGATGCGGCCTGGGCGGGGCCGCTGGTCCTTTCCCGAAACCATGCCGCGCGGCTGGCCGGAATGAAGCATGCCGATTCCGTCGCCGTGTCGGCGCACAAATGGCTGTTCCAGCCCAAGGAATCCGCTCTGGTTTTCTTTCGCGACGAAAAGCGCGCGCATGAGGCGATCAGCTTTGGCGGCAATTATCTCGCCGCACCCAATATCGGCGTGCTGGGATCGCATGGCGCGATCGCGATCCCGCTTCTGGCCACGCTGCTCGCTTGGGGCCGCGTGGGGCTGGCGGAACGCATCGATCGTTGCATGGTCGCCGCGGAGAGGTTGGCGGACACCCTCTCCGCCCATTCCGGCTGGCGGCTTTTTGCCCGCCCGGAAACCGGCGTGCTTCTGTACCGTCCAGCGAATGAAGACTGCGACGGCGTTTTCGCGCGGTTGCCGGATGGCCTTGCCTCCGCCACACGGATTGGAAACGAGACCTGGCTGCGTTCGGTCGCCGCCAATCCCAATGTCGATATGGCCACCGTGACGAACGCGGTCCTGAAAGCGGTTTAGCGGCCTGCCACGTCCACGGGCTTGGGCTCATCAGGGCTCAGCCAGCGATAGACAAATCCCGCCAACGCCGCGCCCAGGATGGGCGCCACCCAGAACAGCCAAAGCTGCTCCAGCGCCCAGCCGCCGGCGAACAAGGCCGGTGCAGTGGAACGCGCCGGATTGACCGACGTGTTGGTGACCGGAATCGAGACCAGGTGGATCAGGGTAAGACACAGACCGATGGCGATCGGCGCGAAGCCTGCGGGCGCGCGGCCATGGGTGGACCCCAGGATCACAAACAGGAATGCGAAGGTCATTACCACTTCGCAAGTCAGCGCGGCAGCCATGCCATAGCCGCCGGGCGAATGCTCGCCATAACCATTGCTGGCAAAACCGGCATGAACGTCGAAACCCGCATGGCCGCTTGCGATCAAATATAAGATGGTTGCGCCCGCGACGCCGCCTGCAACCTGGGCGATGATATAGCCGGGCAGATCGCTTGCCGGGAAACGTCCGCCCGCCCAAAGCCCGACCGAAACGGCCGGATTGAGATGGCAGCCCGAAACATGACCGATGGCGAAGGCCATGGTCAGCACCGTCAGGCCAAAAGCCAGCGCCACGCCGACAAATCCGATGCCCAGAGCGGGAAAAGCCGCAGCCAGAACCGCCGCGCCGCAACCGCCCAACACAAGCCATGCTGTTCCGATGAATTCGGCCGCCAGTCTGCGCGTCATGCGTTAGCTCCCCTTGCTGCACCAAAGCAAAGCCTACTCCTGCAACCCTGCCGGGCGCTAGCGCGTCAGCAATTTTTCATATTGTTCGGGGCGAAAGCCGGCAATGACCGTTCCGGCCTTTTCCAGGACAGGCCGCTTGATCATCGAAGGCTGCGCCAGCATCAGGGCAATGGCTTTCTTTTCATTCAGCCCCTCTTTTTGCGCATCCGGCAATTTGCGGAAGGTGGTGCCGGCCCGGTTGAGCAATGCTTCCCAGCCCAGTTGCGAGATCCAACTTTCAAGGCGCGCCTTCTCGATCCCGGCCGTCTTATAATCGTGGAAGGCATACGCGACGTCGTGCCCGTCCAACCAGGCGCGCGCCTTTTTCATCGTGTCGCAATTCTTGATTCCATAAACGACGATCATGTCAGGTCCGGCGCTGCCAATATCCGCTGCGCCTGCATAGGCGATTCCGCGAAAGGGAGAAATCCGGCCATCCGCGTCAACGCGCGGTGAAAGAGGCGGCGGCGGGTGGAGCTGTGGAGAGGCCGCCGCCTCCTTTCGCGAATGGATGTGATCGAATGACCTGCCCTTCCTCCATTCGCGGACCACATTGCGCGAGAGACCAACTGCGCGGATGCCGACCAGCCTGGCAAAAATGGGTCGGTTTTTCGACGCGAGTTTCTTGGGAAATCGTGCCGATTGTGGAGTTTTGTCGGCGGCGTTTAGCCAAAAGTAACGCTTACAGCTTTACAACTTACGCGGGTATCACAGGGTTCAGTTGCTCGCACAGCGTGCTAATCCTGGGGAATTTGGGTGATGGGGCTGACATTTTCGCATTCTGCGCTGGATCGTCCGGTCGTCATTCTGCCGGTCGCCTTGCTGCTCTTGGCGGCGGCGGGCGGGGTAATGTGGAGCAACCTGATCGGCCACGAGGATGCCCGGTCCGCGCCGGGCCCGGCTGTGATCAGCACCACGACACCGGTCCTGGTCACCGCTTCGGATATTCCCCGCGGACGCATTCTCGGCCCGCAGGACGTTTCCATTCAGATGCTTGCGCCCGCCAAAGCGCCTGCGGCCGCGCTGCATCGCGCGGAGGATGCGCAAGGGCACATGATGCTGACGCCGCTCGCCGCGGGCATGCCCATCCTCAGCAGCCAGATCAGCGCCGAAGCCGTCGCCGGTCTTTCCGCGCGCGTGCCGCAATCCTATCGCGCCTATTCCGTCCCGGTTTCCGAAGCCGACATCGCCGGCGGGTTTGTCCAGGCGAACGACCGTGTCGATCTTTATCTGACATTGCCCAGCGCGTTGTTCGCCGAAAGCCAGGACCAGAAGATCGGCGATCGCAGCAAGGCCACTCTGCTCCTGCAAAACGCGCTGGTCCTGGCGGTCGGCGCGAAGTTGAAGAATGACGGTTCGCCTACGCCCGGCGTGCGCACCGTCACATTGGCGCTTTCCGCGGACGATCTTGCCAAAATGGCGCTGGCGGCGCGCCTGGGCACCATCAGTTTCGCGATCCGCAATCCGTTGGACGACACGGCGGGACCGGCCTCGAATGCGGATTTGTCGAACCTCCTGGGCGAAGCGTCCGCGAAGGCGCCGGAACGGGCCCTGGGGAAAATATCCGCGGAAAAATCCCCGGCTGGCATTCCCTTCTACGCCGGCCGCGCGCGCACCACTCTTCATTTGCCGTGAGGCGCGCCATGCATGTCTCTTTCAAAGCGGTTCTCCTGGGCGCGTTGGCGGCGGTCGCGAGTCCACCGGCGCTGGCGGCGGATGTGGCGGTCCCCATGGGCGGCCAACAGGTCGTGCGCATCGATGGCGAGATCACCCGCATTGCGGTCGGCGATCCCGCCATCGCGGATGTGCGGCTTGTGTCGGCCCGCGAACTGCGCGTCCTGGGCGCCAAAGCCGGCACCACCGATCTTCTGGTCTGGCGGCGGGGCCAAGCCCAGCCCGCCGATTATCACCTCTCCGTGGGCGCCGATGTGTCGGGACTGAAGGCCGCTTTCGCGGCAGATCCCGATCTTGCCGGCATCACTGTCAACGATACCGGCAAAAGCGTGGTGCTGAGCGGGCGGGTGCCGTCCGCCGCCGCCCATGACCGGGCGCTGACGCTGGCGCGCGCCGAGCTGGGCAAGGACATTGCCGACATCACCAGCATCGGCCAGACCCAGATGGTCGCCGTGGAAGTGCGCTTTGCCGCCGTCTCCTCCACCGCGCTGCAAGCCTTGGGCATCAATCTTCAGAGGCTGGGCAATAGCGGCTTTCAGTTTTCGTCCAACGCGCCCAATACCGTGAACAGCTTCTCATTCCTGCAGAACAATCTGTCGGTGACGGGAAGTCTGCCGCTCAGCCAGGCGTTCAATCTTTTGATGGCCTGGCCGGGCGCCGACTTCATGGGCGTGGTCAGCGCGCTCAACAGCGCCAATCTGGCGCAGGTGCTGGCCAAGCCGACCTTGCTGGTGCGCAGCGGTGAAAGCGCCGATTTCATGGCCGGCGGACAGATACCGGTTCCGGTACCGCAATCCGGCGCGATCTCCAACACGGTCACCATCGAATACAAGAAATTCGGCGTGCAGCTGCATCTGAAGGCCACCGTTCTGGACGACAAGCGCATCGTCATCAATGTCAATCCGGAAGTGAGCGAGCTCGACCGCGTCAATGCGGTGCAGATCCAGGGCTACACCGTTCCGGCAATCAAGACCCGCTCCACCAACACCACCATCGAACTGGGCGACGGCCAGAGCTTCGTGCTGGCCGGGCTGATGTACAGCGCCGCTTCCAGCATGGAAGACAAACTGCCGGGGATCGGCGACCTTCCCGTGATCGGCGCCTTCTTCAAGCAGACCCAGCACAGCCGCGAGCGTCAGGAGTTGATCATCATCGCCACGCCGCACCTGGTGTCGCCGATGAAGCCGGGGGAAATGCCGCCATTGCCGGGCGAGAATATCAGCTACAGCCCCACGCTGGCCGAGAGCGTCATCGGCGCCAAGCCGCTCGACAAATTCACTGTCGAATACGGATTGATGAGATAGCCATGCGTCACAACCTGCTTTTCCTGTCGGCAGACGCCAAGCTGGTCGAACGGCTGGAGGCGGCGCTGTCGGGCGACTGCGCGGTGATGGCGGTCGATCCGCGCGGACAGGACAGCACCGCGGTCGCGGCCCGCTTCCGGCCGCTGGCCATCATCATCGATGCGGGCGCCCATAGCGGCGCGAAGACGATCCTGGAACGCATGGCGGCGGTCAGGGCCCAATTCCCCGCCCTGCCCCTGATCGCCATCGGCGATGAAATGAGCGCCCAGCTTATTCTGGCCGCCTTTCGCGCCGGCGTGGACGATTTCATCGACCGCGATGCCTCGGATGGGGAAATCCGCAACGCCGTGATGTCGCGCCTTCTCGGCAAGAATGCCGATGATGGCGCGGGCGGCTGCTTGATCAGCGTGCTCAGCCCCGCGCCCAGCGACGAAGACGCCGATCTCGCCCTCAATACCGCCAGCTTGCTGGCCGCCGCCTCGCGCGACCGGCGCGTCCTGCTGCTGGACCTGTCATTGCCGATGACGTCGGCGCGCACCGCGCTGGGCCTGGATTTTTCCTTCACCCTGGCGGCCGCCTTGCGCGACATGCCCCGGCTGGATCGCGCTTTCCTGGATTCCGCCCTGGCGCGGGCCGATGAGACCGGCCTTTATGTGCTGCCGCTGGCGGACGATGAAAGCGAGCCTGCGCTGCCGCAACCGCGCGACCTTACTGTCCTGCTGCAAATCCTTCGCTCACTCTTCGATGTCGTGGTGGTCCATTGGGGCGCTTTTTCCCACCAGGCCGTTCGCGGCGGCGCGGTGGGCGGCACCATCCTGGTGGGGTGCAATCAGCGATTTTCCTCGATCCGCAACGCCAAGACATTTTTCCAGAACCTGCGTGGGGCGGAACTGGGGGCCGACCCGATCCTGGCGATCCACCAGCTCGATGCCAATCTCACACCGTCGCCCGACGATATCGCCGCGGCCATCGGCGCCCGCCACAGCCTGATCCTGCGCGCGACCTGGAGCGCGCTGGCGCTGGCACATAACCGGGGCCGCCCTCTCGCCCTGATGCCGCTTTCGCCCTATGGCGACGCCTTGCGCATGCGGTTGGCGGAACTGGGCCTTCTGCCGCGGACAGAGCCTGAGAATGTCACGGGCAAACTGATTTCCTGGATCAACCGGGCGAGGTCCGGATGAACCTCCTGCAGCCCTATGCCGCCGCGCCCGGCAATAATGACGACATCCAGACATCGGACCGGTATCAGGACATGAAATTCCGGGTGTTCGAGGTCACGCTCGAATATCTCGACCGCCGCGGCGTCACCGGCGACACCATCCAGCACGCCGCCCTTCTCGACGAAATCGCCCGCGCCATTTCCATCGTGCTGGGCTCGCGGGGCTTGGCGCTCAATACGCCCGAACGGTCGCAGCTCATTCTCGACGTGGTCAATGAAATCACCGGCTTCGGGCCGCTGCAGCCGCTCCTGGACGATCCCGGCATCGACGACGTCATCGTCAATGGCCCCCGCACCATCTATGTCGAGCGCAAAGGCGAGCTGGAACCGGTCAATGCCCGCTTCCGCGACATGGATCACCTGATGAATGTGATCCAGCGCATCGTTGCGCCGATCGGACGGCGCATCGACGAGGCCAATCCTTACGTCGATGGGCGATTGCCGGACGGATCGCGCCTCAATGTCGTCATCCCGCCCGTGGCCTTGGACGGGCCCCATGTCTCGATCCGCAAATTCAAGGCGGTGCCCTTCTCGGGCGAAGACCTGGTGCGCAACGGTTCCATGACGGCGGAAGGGCTGCGCTTTCTGTCGGGCGCGGTGCGCAACCGCCGCAATATCCTGATCTCGGGGGGCACCGGTTCGGGCAAGACCACGCTTCTCAATGTGCTCAGCTCTTATGTGGGGCCCAAGGAACGCATCGTCACCATCGAGGACACGGCGGAATTGCGCCTGCAGATGGCGCATGTGGTGCGGATGGAGACCCGCGCCGCCACCATGGACGGCGCCCGGGAAATCACCGCCCGCGATCTTTTGCGCAACGCGCTGCGCATGCGTCCCGACCGCATCATCCTGGGCGAAGTGCGCTCGCACGAAGCCATCGAGGTGCTCCAGGCCATGGGCACCGGCCATGACGGCTCGATGGCTACCATCCATGCCAATGGCACCTCCGATGCCCTGGAGCGGCTGGAGATGCTGGTGGGGCTCAACGGTTTTTCCAGCGATCTGCGCTCCGTCCGGCGCTTCATCGTCAGCGCGGTGGATATCGTCGTCCAGACCATGCGCGGCGCGGGCGGGCGGCGCTCGGTTTCCAGCGTGGTCGAGATCACGGGCCTTGAAGGCTCGCATTATATGCAGCGGGAAATCTATCGCGGTCCCGAACAGGCCGAACGGAAGGGCGCGATCCAATGAGCGTCCTTGTAGCCGGCCTGATCATATTGTCGTGCCTTGCGGCGGCCGGGTTTCTGGTCCGGCGCCTGGTTGCGGCGCATATCCGTCTGACCGATCTCAAGCGTCTCGAAAATCTTCTGGCGGTGCATGCGGAGAAGTCGCCCCAGCCGGGCGCCGGGACCATGAGCCGGCTGCCTTCGTTTCTCGAACGCAAGCTGGCGCGGGCCGGATGGGAGCCCACGCGGCGTCAATTGACGGCTGGCGCTGCGGCCGCTTCTTTCGTCGTCCTTGTCGCGACCCTGCTGGCGGGGCCGCTGGGGGCCCTGCTGTCGGCGGTCACCCTGGTCTTGCTGGTGCTGGTCGCGCTCGAATATCGCGCGGGCGTCCGTGTGCGTCTTTTGTCGGAATGCATGCTGGGTTTCCTGGAGCGGATGCGCCAGCTCCTCTCCGTCGGCAACAGCCTGTCGGTTGCGCTGGAACGGGCCGTCGAGAATTCACCGGCCATCGTGACGCAGTGCCTGACCCCGACCTTGCGCCGCATCGCCAATGGCAGCGGCGTCGCCGAAAGCCTGGAGCGCGCGGCGGCCGAAATGGACCTTTACGAGCTTCATCTTCTGGCCACCGCCACCCGCACCAATCTGCGCTTTGGCGGTTCGATGACCGCGATCTTGCGCAACATCATCGAGAATATTCGCCGGCGCGCCTCCATCGAGCGCGAATTGCGCGCCAATACCACCCAGGTCCGTGCCAGTGCCTGGGTTCTGGCGCTGCTGCCCGTGCTGGTCGCGACTCTGGTGATCCTCACCAACCGCGATTACTCGCATTGGTTCCTTGCAACCGAGACCGGTCACTACATGCTCGCCTATGCGATTTTCTCCCAGATCGCCGGCGCCTTGTGCATGCGCATGATCATACGGACCCGGTACTGACATGACCGATATCCTCTCCTGGCTGTTGGGTATGGGGTGCGGCCTGACGGGCGCATTCGCGCTGGCCTGGGGCGTGCGCGCCTATGCCACCGACCAGGCCGTGGGGCGGCGCTTCCGCCAGCATGTTTCGCCCACTTTGGCGCCGCTCTGGCCCGCGATCCGCGGCCGCGCCCTGCTCGAAAGTTTCGGCCGCAAAGTGGCCGGCGCGGATTCGGTGCGCGGACTGCAGGACCAGCTTCTCCAGGCAGGCTTCCTCGCTCCCGGCGCGGTCTTTTTGTTCGCGGGCCTGCGCCTCCTCGCCGCTCTCGCAGTGGCGGGCGCCACCCTGCTTCCCGGCTGGCTGCGCGACGGACGGGTGAATTCCGGAGAAGCGGCCACCGCGTTTTTTCTGGGCTTCTTTGTCTATCGCGCCTTCAGCATCTTCCTCAAGCTGCGCAGCGAAAGACGCCAGCGCGAGATGCGCCGCGAGCTTCCCTATATTCTCGACCTGCTGCTGATGGTGCTGGACAGCGGCGTCAGCATCGACCAGGCGCTACAACATGTGAGCCTTCAGGTTGGGCGGGTCGCGCCGCTCTCAGGCCAGATGCTGACCCGCTATATCGCCGATACCGAAGATGGCATGCCCTATGACAAGGCGCTCGACCGGCTGGCGCAAAGGCTGGCGATCAGCGAGGGCCGGGATTTCACCGGCCTGTTGAAACAGAATCTTTTCCAGGGCGGCGAACTCGCCCAGCCCCTGCGCCGGCTGGCGACCGACATCAGCGAAACCAGATTGTCGCTGGCGCGCGAACAGCTGGGCCGCAAGTCAGTGCTGCTGACCCTGGTGATGCTGGCCTTTTTCATGCCCGTGCTCCTGATCGCGATCGCGGCGCCCGCCATCTCCGATGTTCTGGGCACCCTGCACCATGTCGCGCAGGACATGAATGCTTCGAGGATCCGCAAATGAGACCGAAACTGCTTTGCCTGCTGGGACTGTTGGCATCCGGATGCGCCACGCAGGCGCCCATGGCGGCGCGGACAGAAAATTCCACGCCCGAACCGGCCATGGCCGCGGACATGACGCCGGCCGCCCAGGCCGATCTTTATCTGGGGATCATCGATGGTCTGATCCGGCAACAGCGCTATGAAGCTGCCATCGCCTTTCTCGCCAAATTCCAGAAGACGCAAAACCTCACGCCGCGCTACCACAAGCTGGCGGGCGACGCTTTGGCAGGAGCCGGCCGCACCGATGAAGCGATCGCCGCCTACCGGCAAGCCTTGTCCTCCAGCTTCGGGGCTGAGGCCTATAACGGGATTGGGCGCGCCCTGTCGGCCAGGGGCGATTGGGTTCTGGCCGCGGATAATTTCCGCCAGGCCGCCACACTCGATCCCGCCAATGCAACCTATCTCAACAATTTCGGCTATGCCCAGCTGAAACAAGATTTCCGCGGACCGGCGCTCGCGCCCGTGGTGAGCGAGCTTCAGCGGGCGCATGAACTGGATCCCGATTCCAACCTGATACGGGCCAATTTGGCCCTGGCCTTGTCACTGTCCGGCTCCCGCGCGCAATTCCTCGCCTTTCTGGACACCATCGCCGATCCCGCCAGGCGCCGGGAAATCGCCGCCTTTTCGGCGAACTGGACGCCCACCTGGACCGGCGACACCGGCGTCAAGGGAGCCGCGCCATGATGATCCGCCGCTTTGCGCCATTGCTCGGCCTTCTATTGTGCGGCCTCGGCGGCTGCGCCGGCGATGCCGTCCAGCCGACGCCCACTTCCGACCAGGTGATCGCAGCGCAGCTTCGCGCGCGTGGCGGCCAAGGCGCGATGAGCGGCCCCGAAGCAGCTGCGATCGCGGATGCCTATCGCCAGGAGATCGCCAAACCGTCCCGGAATTCTCAACCGCCGCTGTCCGACATGCCGGGCAGCGGCATCAATCCCTAGCCCAAGCGTCAAAGGAGAATGACATGCGTGCGAAGTTGAAAAGTCTGGTGCAGGAATTTATCGCCAATGAGAGTGGATTGTCGGCCGTCGAATATGGCCTTCTGGCAGCCGGCATCGCGGTCGGTCTGTGGACGATCATTTCCCAGATGGGAACGGATCTGCGGTCGATCTACACTTCGGTGAAGACGGACATCGCCGGCGCCGCGCCCTGAAGCAGCGGGACGCCGGACATGGGATGGATCTTTTCCAGGGCAGGAGGAGCGTGCCGGCGATGGCGCGGCAACGACCGTGGAACCACGGCCGTCGAGTTCGGCATCGTGGCGCCGCTCCTTTTTGCCATCATGTTCGGCATTCTTGCCTTCGGCATTCAATTCGCCACCCGCATCGCCGTCACCTACGCCGCAACCGAAGGAGGTCGCGCCGCCGTGGGCGGCCTTGACGATACCGAGCGCGAGAGTCTGGCGCGGGCCGCCATAACCCGCGTCCTGACCACCCTGTCACCCTTGGTCGATCCCGCCGAAGCGGCGGTCACTGTCGTCCAGGTGGATGTCGCCAGCGACCATAAGATCGATATCCGCATCACCTACAACGACACGCGTTTCGCATCACTGCCCTTCGTCCCCGATTTGAGCACCCTCAATCCCGTCACGGTCGAATATTATGTCACCGATCCTTCCGGCTGAAATCGCGCCGCGCGATGCCGAGCAGGGCATCCTGCCGGAGCTGCGCCGGATTCTCGGCACGGCCTCGCCGCGCGCCTGTCACGGCGCGCTGGTGCAGGCAGCCCGGATGCTGGAGGATGAATTCGGCTTCTCGATTCTGATGGCGGCGGAAATCGCGCCCGGACCCGCGATCGTCTGGCAAAGCGATGGGCCGTTGCGCGAAAACGGACCGGCCCTGCGCGCCTGGCTTCAACGCGCCAGCTATCATCCCGGGCGCTGCCTGGCGTTCGGTGAGGCTGCTGCCGGCATCGTGGTGAGCGGCGCCAGCGGGCCCGGAGCGCCCATGATCGCACTCATTGCCGACGCGATCCTGCTGCCGCCAAAACTGGAAAGCGCGATGCGCGATGTGGCGGAATTCACAGCCCGGCATCTGCATCATCTGCGCACGGACGAAGAGAATATGCGCCGACGCCAGCGGTTGGATGCGGAAGGCGCCCGCGACGCCGCCCTTGTGCGCGCCAGCGCGGACCTGGTCTGGGAAGCCGAGGGAGACGGCATCATCCATGTGACGCATGTGTTTCATGACCGCCGCGACCTGGCGCGCCTGTTCGAAGGCCGCGCCTTGCGCGATATTCCGGCCGGCGCGCTGGACCTGCAAAGGTCCGCGGAAAAGGGTCAGATCTTGCGCTCGCGGCGCATCGTGCTGCCCGGGGTTGACGAGCCCCTGTTTCTCACCGCCTGTCCCAGCCCGGGGACATCGGCGCCCTTCCCGCTGCGCGGAACCATCGCCACCGCGCCGGAACATGCGGACGAAAGGTTGGCGGTCGATACTCACACGCTGGAAACCATCCTGGCATCGCATCACCGCGAGGAGCAGCTCAGGCGGGAAACCGAAACCATGATGCTGGGCCTGCGTGTGCTCCTGGGCGATATCTCGTTTCGTGAAAAGCTGGAACAGCTGGCGCACCATCTGGCGGTGGCGATCGACTGCGACGATGTCAGGTTGATCCTGTTCCGGGCCGGCGAGGAGCCGCGCCTGGTCTTTCCCGCCGCCATGGCGGCGAATTCCATCGCCTTGCGCCGGATCGAGACGCTGGGCCAGTCCGGCCTCCTCTCCCTGTTGCCGGCCGGGAGCGAAGAGAATGCGCGCCTGCGCGAAATTCTCGCCATGCGCGACGGCGATCTCGCCCTGATCGCGCTGCCTTCCACGGCGGAACGTTATTACCTTCTGTGCCGGGCGCGGCGCAGCCTTACCCCCGACGATCACGGTGTCGCCGAGCGGATTTCGCTATTGCTGCAACAGGCGCTTTTGCTGCAAGCCGATCAGAAGCGGATGATCCACACCGCCAAATTGTCGGCGCTTGGCCAGATGTCCACCGGCATCGCCCATGAATTGCGCCAGCCGCTCAACGCCATCTCACTCGCCGCCCAGAATATCGACCTGATGGTTAGCCTGGGAAAGGCCGGGCCGGATCTGCTGAAGGAAAAAACCGAGCGTATCCTCGCCCAGATCGAACGCGCCTGCAAAGTGATGGACCGCATGCGCCGCTTCGGCCGCAGGACCGCCGGCGAATATAAGCCCTCGCCTATCGCCGCCATCGCCCGCAGCGCCCGCTCGCTGATGGATCCGCTGATCCTGTCGTCCGGCATCGCCATAGATATCGATATCCCGGACGATCTCAGAGCCGTGGCGGACGAGCTGGAAATCGAGCAGGTTCTGGTCAATCTGATCCAGAACGCCGCGGATGCGCGGGATGGAAAACCCGGCGGCCATATCCGGATCTGGTCCGAGGGTAACCCCGACGATCACGGCGCGCTGTACCTGCATGTCGAGGATAACGGACCGGGCTTTCAGCCGGATGTCCTGGCCCATGCGCTGGACGCCTTTTTCACCACAAAGCCGGAAGGCAAGGGAACGGGGCTGGGTCTTTCCATTGCGCATTCCATCCTGCGCGAGCATGGCGGCCGCATCCTGGTCGGCAATGGCGCATTGGGCGGCGGGCGGATCACGCTGGTCCTGCGCCGTCCCGGCGCGCAGGTCCTGCCCTTCGTGCCACGGTCACCCGAACGGGATGGCCTGCCATGACGAACCCAGCGCCCATACCGGAGCCAGACCCTATCCGCACATCCTTGCGCCGCGATGGCGCCACTCTTGCAGCAGCGCGATCAGCAATATGCGCAGCTCCGCATCGTCGAGCGAGCGGATCGCGATCGGCAGCGCGGTGTGGAAAACCAAAGGACCAAAAGGCTCATCCGCCGGCATCCCGCTCACGTCCGGCGCGGCGGCATCGCGATGGGGCATCTCGAATTTTCCGATCATTCTTCGCTCGAATCTGTTGCGGGCAGTATGAGCCCATCCAGGTCCGGGCGGGTGTGGAGTTATGTCTTACTGTGTGTTGCCGCGTGCCTGTAGCGGCCGATCATTTCCGGTATTCAAAAAGGGGTAGACTATGACACCGGTTCCCGAAGCCACCGCGTCCGGCGAAATCCGCCTCCTGATCGTGGATGACGACAGCGAAATCCGGGCCGAGCTCAGCGCCTATCTCAGCGCGCATTTTTTTTGGGTCCAGACCGCCGCGAATGGCGCGGAGGCCGAGCGGTGCCTGGCGGAGCGCGCGTTCGACATCGTCTTGCTCGACCTGTGGCTGGGCAACGAGAACGGATTCGATGTCCTTCGCCGCCTGCGCCAGACCCGCAACACGCCCTGCATCATGGTGACCGCCCAGGACGAAGCGACCGACAAGGTCGTGGGGCTGGAACTGGGCGCGGACGATTATCTGGTCAAGCCTGTCAATCTTCGCGAATTGCTGGCTCGCATCCGCGCCCTGATCCGGCGCAGCGGTGGTGGTGAATCCACCGCGCCGTCTCTTTCGCCGGCGGACGGCGATGGCGCAATGAATTGGAAATTTGATCCCATGCGCCGCAGCCTTCGCGCGCCCGATGGCACGCCGGTGCCGCTGACCACCGCGGAATGCGATGTCCTGATCGAGCTTGTTTCCAGGGAAGGCCAGCCACAGACCCGCGACGAACTGTGCCGCCGGGTATTCAACCGGGAATGGAATCCGTATGACCGCGGCCTGGACGGCATCATCGTCAAGCTCCGGCGTAAACTGGAACCCAATCCGGACAATCCGCTGGTGATCAAGACCGTGCGGGGACGCGGCTATGTCTTCACGGGTTTCGCGCGATAGCCGCCCGGGAAAGAAGAACCCAAGCGCTTTCGCGCTTGGGTCTTCCCGCCGCCGAAATAAGCCGGACGGCACGGCGAAGCGCTGCCAGGCTGCAACGTCCGCCGTTTTCCAAAAAAACCGGTCTGGCTTTTCGACAAATCAGGCCGGGCCGACGGGCTGGACCTTTGTTGCCCGATACAGAATTGGCGCCAGCCGGATCCGTCGCACCTACCGCCCCCAACCGCCCCCGTGGCGCCCATGACCCCGGTCGCACCTTGAGAGCCCCGCGGCCCCGTCGCGCCCGTGGCCACGGCCGCACCGGTCACGCCGGCTGCGTTCGTGAAACCTATGGATCCGGCTGTACCATCAGCGCCGTTGAAGGCGTGCTGATGACGCGCGGTTGCGGCCTGTCCCAATTCGAAACCGAAACGGAGTTTGTTGGTGCAGGCGAACCGCATTTTTCTCACTCAAACTGGCTGGCGGCATCACCCATGGCCTGCCGCATCGCGGGGCAAATTAGGCAAACGCTAAGGGTTTGCGTGTCAGCTTATGTAGAGACTTGTGCTTTGATTTCGCGGCGTAAATGCCGACAAGACGACACGGCGCACAGGGTC
>Ga0207667_10001674_pt1 | contig 27927 bp, 24 predicted proteins | sample KBSCornC52_FD_184301 | JGI IMG/M metagenome (GOLD analysis project Ga0207667, IMG submission 184301) | Corn rhizosphere microbial communities from Kellogg Biological Station, Michigan, USA - KBS Corn C5-2 (SPAdes) (version 2) | ecosystem: Host-associated > Plants > Roots > Rhizosphere > Soil ...
GCTTCTTTTGCCCGTACCCTTGAAAAAGGAGGTATCCAGCCCCAAACCCTGATACAGCCGGAGGAAATCGCCTTGTCCCGTGCGGGAAAAGAGGTTCTCTGCAGCGGATTCCTGGTTATGTATGGTGAGGAGGTGATTGCCGGGGAAGTTTGCGATCAATTGGAAAAGACGGGGGGAGACGGAATAGGGGGCATGGGGCACCAGGGAATTGGCTTCGATGGGCAGGGTATAGGCTTCGGCGAAGTCGTTGTATATCGCCACGGAGGCGGCGTATCTGTCGGGGGCGGACTGTTCGATAAATCCCATGGTTTCTATGAAATTATGATAGAACAGGCGTCCTTCCGCCTTTTGGGGGAGGGTGAGAGTTGTGTTACAGATGTCTCCGACGGCTACGATACCGTTGTGCAGCATGGATTCCTCGGCGGCAGCGATGGCGCTCAGGACACCGGCGGGTGAGGAGCCGGGAGATCCTGTGGATCCTGTGGAGGAGCTTGTGGCGGTAGCTCCGCGCCCCCGGATGACGGAGAGTAAAAAGTCCACCAGTCCCGTCCTTTCGGGCAATACTCCCGCCATATGAGACAGTTCCAGGTGGCAGTGGCAATTGACAAATCCGGGCGTCAGGAGTCCTGCAAACGATTCTATTCCCTCTCCAGCTTCGGCGGCGGGAAGGATGGTTTGGACGACGCCTTCGTCATTTGTCACCAGTACGGACCCTTCTTCTGCCATTTCCTTGCCTGTAAACAAATAGTCTGCTTTAAATTTTCGCATTTTGATGTAGGTTTGCAGCCCATGAACGAACTACCGGTTCGTCGTCCGAAGGAGTCCGCCAACCGGCGGAAAGACGGACATGGGATAAAAAGAAGATAAAGGTATGTTAGATAAGTTGGAAGCCATAAAAGCGAGGTTTGAAGATCTGGGAGTGGCTCTAAGCAACCCGGAGATCGTGAGCGACAACCGGAAGTTCAGCGCTATGAGCAAGGAATATCGCAGCCTGGAGAAGATCGTCAAGGCGTATGAGGAATATAAGGACCTGCTGGATAATATCGAATTCAATAAGGAAGCCCTGAATGGGGACGATGCGGAGCTGCGGGATCTGGCCAAGGCCGAGGCGCCGGTGCTGGAGGAAAAGAAGGCGCAGCAGGAGGCCTATGTCCGTCAGCTGCTGATTCCAAAGGACCCGCAGGACGAGAAGAACGCAATTTTGGAGGTCAGGGCCGGTACGGGCGGAGATGAAGCAAGTCTCTTTGCCGGCGACCTGCTTCGCATGTACATAAAATATTGTGAAAAAAGAGGCTGGAAGACAAGCATTCTCAGTGAGAGCGAGGGTACGGTAGGGGGTTATAAAGAAGTCCAGGTGGAGATCGTGGGGGAGGATGTGTATGGTACGTTGAAGTTCGAGAGCGGGGTGCATCGCGTACAGCGGGTGCCCGATACTGAGACCGGCGGCCGTGTGCATACCAGTGCGGCTACGGTAGCGGTGATGCCCGAGGCGGAAGAGGTGGATTTCGAGCTGAAGGAGAGTGACGTGAAGATGGAGACGGCCCGAAGCGGCGGCGCCGGTGGCCAGAACGTGAACAAGGTGGAAACAAAGGTGTTCCTAACCCATATACCTACCGGCGTAGTGGTAGTCTGTCAGACGGAAAGAAGCCAGCTGGGCAACCGGGAAAAGGCGATGCAAATGCTTCGTACCAAGCTATATGAGGATCAGGTACGCAAGCAGGAAGAGGAGATTGCCCGTCACCGAAAGAGCCTGGTCAGTACGGGTGACCGCAGCGCCAAGATCAGGACTTATAACTTTCCTCAGGGAAGGGTTACGGATCACCGTATTGGTCTAACGGTATACAATCTTGACGACGTCCTAAATGGTAACATCCAGGAATTCATCGATGCTCTTCAATTCGCAGAAAATGCGGAAAAGATGGCCAAGCAGAACTAAAACCGCTCCACAGGACAGAACTTCGACGGCCCTCCGGGCACTCGGCCCGTCTCGTTCGTAACCTTCGCGCTGCTCGGTTACCCGAGGGCCATCATTAGACGATTTTTTTGGCTGGACTACTTTTGGAGACCAGGCCGGACAAAAAATTATAGCCTTGTCCCATCTGGGTTGGACCTGCTGCGGGCGCTCTCAGGTATGTGGGTAGTCAGGGGAATCCTTCCCATTTTTAGAATCTTTTAACGTTGTGGGGGTAAACCTTTTCTCCGTTTTTGCGTCTTATATATAGAACAGCTCTTTACATCACGGTAAAAAAAGTCGCTAAAATCTTGCTATAAATCGAGAAATTATCTAACTTAAGAGAGTGAATGCTAAATAAATGTTATTACTTTTTAGAGAATTCAAGAAAGAGCAAATTGCGACGTAATTTTACAGAGCGAAACAGAAGTGAAGAAAAGCGAAAAAAATCGAAGTAATATTGGCACCTGTTTTGCGTTATATAGTTCATAAAAGCAGTCTTTTCTATTTGACTCACATAAAGCAGTCAATTTTCTCATAAGCAGTTAGTTTTGGTTACGACCCCTGTTTCTACAGGGGTTTATTTTTTTGTAGCATGCGTTAGCGCGCAAAAAAAATAAACCCGCGCTCGCTTGCGAGCGCCATCATTAGACATAAAGGCCTCAGGAACGCTTGCGTTCCGTCAAACCTCGCAACAGTCTATAAATGTCTTCTAAACGCTTTTAAGAAAGTATATATTCGACACTCCGTATCCCAGTCCCGCTCCTATCATGTCTGCGATGATATCCTCGGTATCGAAGTCCCGAAAGGGGATCCAGTATTTCTGCACGAATTCCATCCCGATGCCCAGCGCATTGCCCAGCATAAAGATCAAGAAGAACCATCTAAGTAATGCCTTAGTGGAAAGTGGGCGTCTGCTGAGATAAAAATTCCACAGCAGCACAAATCCACCAAACAGGGTGATATGAACGAACTTGTCAAATTGGGGAATGGAGAAATGGGACTCGTTGGGCAACATACTTCCCGGAAGAGTGAGAAGAAGGATGAGCAGGAAGGTCCAGCCAATAGCAGCGTATATCTTCCCTAAATATTTTTTAAAAAAGTGCATCATCCGGCGATGCCCGCAAAATAAGAAACTTTTATGCCTGCGGGAAAAAAAATCTACAGGAGCCTGCCGGAGGCGGCTTGTCGAAGGACAGACATTAGCGGTTAAGGAAAAATTGCCAGTACTACTGTGATTGCATGGTCTTGCCCTGTGACTGCATGCTGTCCAGCGTGGGAGTAGGATTTCCGCCGGCCCTTTCGATGGTAATGGCAAAAGCCTGGGCCTTTTTTGTATCCTTCATCTTCAGGATCACCTTATCGCTTTTGGAATCAAATACACCCAGGTCGGTGGGCTTGCCATCGATGAGCGCCCAAAGCTGATACTGCCTGTCTGAAGGCAGCTGGGGCATATTCTTTACCACGAGGTATACATTGCTGGTAGTGGAGTCCCAATAAACATTGGCGCTGGACCTGGGCGCCACTTTGGTGCCTACCATATTGACGACGGTGGTATTGGGATTTTTGACGATGCTGGTCTCATCGACAACGGCATCAAGTGTTTTCTGGGTAGCATTCAGCTTTTCATTCAACGCAGCGTTCCTGCTTTCCAGGTCTTTGTTCTGTTTATAGGACCGGTAGGTAAACCAGGCCAGTACGACAAGCAGGATGACAGATATAGCCGCTATGAACCGGAGCAGGCCGGAAGAACCTCTTTTTTCATTTCCTACGGTGGTTATTTTAGGCGGATTGGAAGAAACAGGTTCCGAGGCGCCCCGGGTAGCGCCTGTGATAGCTTCTAAAACCTTCCCCTTAACCCCCATAGGAGGCTGCATGGCCTGTTCCGAGGCGTGCTTTTCAAGCCCTTCCTCAAATTCCCTTCTCGCTGCTACTAATTCGGGATATTGAGCGCATAGCTGTTCAAATTCGGCTCTTTCCGACTGACTCGCCAGTCCCAACACATAAGCTTCGATTATGCCGCTGCCTATATATTCTTTTATATTCAATTTATTGTAGGTATTCTCTTAGTTGTAACAACGCATTTCTGATACGGGTTTTTACGGTACCGAGGGGCATGGACATCATTTCCGCTATTTCTTCGTGCGTAAATCCTTTAAAATAAGCCAGTTCTACCAAAACTCTGTGTTCGGGCCTCAGCTTTTCCAGCACCTTTTTCAGCCCGATGTTATCGATATTAAGCTGAATGGACTGATTGGCCGTGACCTTATATACGTTATCCGGCAGCGACTGGTTTTTTTGTGAGTTCTGGTAGCTTTTTGAACGAAGGGCATCGATCGACGCATTGCGGGCTATATTCAGCATCCAGGTAAAAAGCCTTCCCTTAGTCTGGTCGTAGGTATCGATCTTTCGGTAGATGTTGATAAACACTTCCTGCAGGACATCGCCGGCTAGTTCCGCATTGTCTGTAATGATCTGTTTTATAATACTATAGAGAGCTCCTGCATAATTATCATACAAAGTACTGAACGCCTGGTTATCCCTTCTTTTCAAGGCAAGCACAAGCTCCTGTTCAGTATTATAGGTGGTTAGTATTCCCAAAATTATAGGATAAAGACGCTGAATAATGACGCTGAATAAAAAGAAACAGAGGACTAGTGCACCAGCTTGGCATAGGCAGCTGCATCCATCAATTTATCCAGGTCGGCAGGGTCTTTTACCGTCATTTTTACCATCCAGCCTGCGCCGTAGGGGTCGGAATTGACCAGCTCAGGGGCGCCGGCGAGGCCAGGGTTTACTTCCGTGATAGTTCCGGCTACGGGCAGATACAGGTCGGATACGGTCTTTACAGCTTCTACCGTCCCGAATACCGTCTCTGCAGCAAGGGATTTACCCACCGTCTCGATCTCGACATAAACGATATCACCCAATTCCTTTTGTGCAAATTCGGTGATGCCAATGATGGCAGTATCACCTTCCAGGCGTATCCATTCGTGATCTTTCGTATAGCGCAAATTCTCGGGGAAATTCATGGTGAGTTTGATTTTGTGATGCAAATATTATGAAAACGAATGAAATTAAAAACTACCTATGTATTAATCTCATTTTTAATATACGAATGTTTTGTAAGGGGCGATCATACGGACGGCCGCTGGTGGGAACTCCAGCGATGGAGTCCACCACTTCCATTCCCCTGATCACCTCTCCAAATACGGTGTAGGCCTGATCGAGATGAGGAGCTCCTCCGATGGATTGATAAACGGCCCGCTGGCCGGCGGGAATCTTTCTTCCTTTCAGCCTGAACTGCTCTACGGAATCCAGTCCGGCAGGGCTAAAAATCCTGCCCTGAACGATATAGAACTGGCTGCCGCTGCTGGCCTTTTGGGGGTTTACATCATCTCCCTCTCTGGCTGCGGCCAATGCGCCTCTTTTATGAAAAAGGGAAGTCCGGAATTCTGCCGGGATCGTGTAAGCGGGGCCGCCATCTCCCAGGGGTGTACCGGCTGCGGCATGCTTACTGCCAGGATCACCCGTCTGGATCATAAAGCGGCGGATGACACGGTGGAAAAGGACGCTGTCATAATACCCTTTCTTTACCAGCGCCAGAAAATTATTCCTATGCAATGGAGTGGAGTCGGACAGCCGAAGCACGATAGTGCCTTTGGTAGTGATCATCTCTACATCTTTGTGCAGGTCGTGCTTTCGCAGACCATCTGCCAGCCTGGGATTGCAGGAAAAGAGGATGAAAGCCGCAAGGATGAGCAGCGATGTGCCAAAGCGCATAAGCAGCAGGTTAAAATTCTACGTTCTCGAAATATAGTAAAATATGATCTTTTAAGAAGTTTTCTTGCTGGGGCATGGTCATTACGGGGAGGGCCTTCAATTGTCTGAAATGCGGCCAGCCATCCTCATCCACGCGCTCCAGCTCATAATAGCCACTCTGACGAAACAATGAGCAGACGGCAATGTGCATGAGGTCCTGTTTCTGCTCCTTCGAGAATTTATTTCTTATCTCTCCGAACTCCTGAATGCCAATGAGAAAAAGAATAGCTTCCATGTCGGGCTTTTTCCCGAATCTTTCCACCAGCCTTGCTTCTAGGTTCCACCATCGCGTTTGCAGATCGTCCTGTGCTTGTTGCATGACGCAAAGGTACGAAATGTCCCTGGACGAGCCCCTTGAAGGGGTTTGAGGTGGCTAGATCTTTTCGACGACGACGGCTGTTCCGTAAGCCAGTACCTCGGTGACGCCATTCATCACTTCATTGGCATCATAGCGCATGTTGACAATGGCATTTGCTCCCCGTTCCGCCGCATGCTGCATCATGTATTGAAATGCTTCTTCCCTTGTCTTTTCACAAAGGTCTACATAGATAGAGATCTGTCCGCCAAAGAGTGTCTGCAGTCCTCCGGCGATGTTGCCCAGCACGCTGCGGCTGCGAACGGTGATACCCCGTACTACGCCGAGATTGCGTGTGATGCGATAGCCCTCGAGATTGGTGCTGGTAGTGATCATGGTCTGGTCGAGCATATGACAGGTTTTCCAATAAAAATACGCTTTTACAGTACTATCTTTACCAAAAATCTCGAAGATGTTACAGTTGGCAGTTATCCGCCAGGACCCGGAGTTTGTAAAGGAGAGGCTGGGAGTGAGGAATTTCACGGAGACAGACCTGGTAGACAAGATCGTAAAGCTGGATGATCAGCGTAAAAAGTTGCAGCTGGAGTCCGATACTACCCAATCCAAAATCAATTCCACATCAAAAGAAATAGGCCAGCTGATGGCCAAAGGACAGAAACAGGAAGCGGAAGGGAAAAAGCAGGAAGTAGCGGACCTGAAATCCTCGCTGGGACCGATAGCGGCGCAGCTCACTACGGTGGAAGAGGAGCTCAACGCCACATTGATACGCCTGCCCAATCTTCCCGCCGCGGCTGTCCCCCGGGGCAAGACGCCTGCGGACAATGTCACTATTCGTGAAGGCGGGATAAAGCCCATCCTTTCCAAGACGGCGCAGCCGCATTGGGACCTGGCGAAAAAATACAACCTCATCGACTTTGAGCTGGGGAATAAGATCACGGGCAGCGGCTTCCCGGTCTATATCAACAAGGGAGCGCGGCTGCAAAGGGCCATGATCCAATATTTCCTGGATTACAATACGGCTGCCGGATATACGGAGTACCAGCCCCCCATCATGGTGAACGAAGCTTCGGCCCGTGGTACGGGGCAGTTGCCGGATAAGGAAGGGCAGATGTATTATGTGGGAGAAGACAATCTCTATTTGATACCGACGGCTGAAGTACCGGTGACGAATATCTACCGGGATGAGATCTTAAAAGAAACGCAGCTGCCGATAAAGATGACGGCTTATACGCCCTGTTTCCGCCGGGAAGCGGGCAGCTATGGCAAGGATGTGCGGGGGCTCAATCGTCTGCATCAATTCGATAAGGTGGAGATCGTACAGCTGGTGCATCCATCCACCAGCTATGAGGTGCTGGAGGAAATGGTGACGCATGTGGAGAAGCTGCTGTTGTCACTGGACCTGCCCTATCGTATCCTGCGGCTCTGCGGCGGGGATATGGGTTTTACTTCTGCCATGACCTATGATTTCGAGGTGTACAGCGCGGCGCAGGAAAAATGGCTGGAGGTCAGCTCGGTGAGCAATTTTGAAGCGTTCCAGACCAATCGCATGAAGGCGCGGTTCAAGGATGCGGGCGGAAAAACGCAACTGGCGCACTCATTAAATGGCAGCTCACTGGCGCTGCCGCGTATCGTGGCATGTCTGTTGGAGAATCACCAGGCGGAAGATCACATTGCTCTGCCCAAGGCGCTGCACAGCTATTTTGGAGCGGACAGGATATAAATATTTGGCCCGGCTGCGACAGCAAGTCGAACAGATATTATACGGCCCATGCGATTCGTTGCATGGGTTCTTTGTTGTCCGCCTGCGTTGTTGGAAAAGTAACTTCGACGGACAACAAGGTTTATGATGGCCCTGCGGACAACCGATCTGTGATCGGTTTTGTTTAAGAGCGATTTAATATTATAGATAAACTTTTGTGAAAGGCGTTGTCACGGGTATGAACATTTCTTTTTTACTCTAATCTTTACTGGTATAAATCACTTGTTATGAAAAAACAATTTTACCTGCTGACAGCGGGACTGCTATTCGTATGTATTGCCCACGCACAGATCAAAAAGGGAGATATCCTGCTGGGCGGGAATGTCAATTTCATCAAACAGACAACAAATCCTGTCACCGGAGATTATTCGAGTAACCAGACCGTTTACAGCCTCTCCCCTTCCATTGCCCGGGCCGTCAAGGACGACCTTCTGGTCGGGCTGAGCCTTACCTATAACCACAATGGTTCGAAGTCGAATGGAGGCGGATCTACCGTTATAAACAGACAGGACGGCTATGGTCTGGGGGTTTTTGTCCGGAAGTATAAAACCCTGGGGGCCGGCTTTGCGCTCTTTGCTGAAGGCGATCTGGGAGGCACCTACAACCTTTGGAAAAATTATCTTGAAGGAGGGACCAAGCCTCCGGCCAATAAAGGTTATTCGATCAACGCGGGTTTTTATCCGGGGGTTGCCTATTTTATCAGCAAGCATATCCAATTGGAGACGGGCTTACAAAACATGGCCTATATAGAATACGGTCATTCGAAAACAGCTCCGGGTACCACGATAGAGCAGAAGTCAAACAGCTTCAGTGTAGGGACCAGCCTTAACCAGGCGCTCAACTCTCTGGTCGTCGGGATCAAATGGGTGCTATGATCTATTCCTGTCTCAAATCATTTATCATGAAAAAATATTTCTATCTGCTGGCGGCGGGACTGCTGCTATTTTTTACGGGCCGGGCGCAGATCAAAAAAGGCGAATTGTTACTGGGGGGCAACCTGGGTTTTCAAAAGCAGGACAACAGTCCTGTTGCGCCGAACTACAGCGATGCTACTTTTATATCAGTTGTGCCTTCTTTTGGGAAGGCTATCCGGGACAACCTGGTGGTAGGCGTTAATCTCACCTATGGATATACGAAACTGGTGCAGTCGGATGGCTTCAATCCCCAGTATACTTTAAAATACTGGAACTATGGACTGGTGTTCTTTATCAGACGTTATAAAGATCTGGGTCATAATTTTTCCATCTTTCTGGAAGGTGACCTGGGAGGAGGATATATACTGCAGAAAGGCAGCTTTGAAGGGTCTAACGGTCTCTATGTAGACATGAAAGGGTATAATATCAGCACAGGTTTGTCCGGGGGAATTGCGTACAATATAACGCATCGCTGGCAGCTGGAGACGGGGTTCCGGGACCTGGCATATGCCAGCTATGGGCATGACAAGCAAAACGGTTCGATGCCGAGTTTACGGAAGGATGACGGCATTATGGTGGGGACCAATCTCAACAGAGCGTTGAATAATTTCAGCATTGGATGCCGGTATATATTGAATTGATATATAGACACGAAGAGATGTGCGACATCCGTCGCACATCTCTCTATTGAGTTATTTTTACCAGCCTTGTTTGGCGACTCCGGCCTTGATGGCGGACAGGGCTTTTTCTTCGCCGAGGAGAGTAGTCAGCTTGTTGCCTTTGCCATCGTGGCCTTGGGCCATATAGGCGCCTTTAGCTGTCTTTGTAATGACGGCGTCCTGTATGGGTACATTCTTTTCTTTCGTCTTAACATTGTAGGCCGTAAGTGTTACCGTTGCCATAGTTTATTGATTTAGTGTCTGCTAATTGAACACAAGATTAGTACCAAATATTGGGATTTTATACTATTTAGTCAAAAATACCCGGTTTGAGTTATGCTCCAACAGGTCTACACATCGAGCTTTGCATATTTCGCATGGCTCTCGATGAAGTCTCTTCTGGGCGCTACCTCATCACCCATCAGCATGCTGAAGATGCGATCGGCTTCCGCCGCACTCTCGATGGTGACTTGTTTTAAGGTTCGGGTATTGGGGTTCATGGTGGTTTCCCACAATTGTTCGGCGTTCATTTCTCCCAGACCTTTGTATCGCTGGACGGTGACGCTGTCTTCCTTTCCGCCGCCCAGTCTTTCGACCCATCCTCTCCGCTGCTCTTCATTCCATGCGTAGGATTGTTCCTTGCCTTTTTTGACGAGGTAAAGAGGGGGTTGTGCGATATAGATATATCCCTGCTCCACCAGCTCCTTCATATAGCGATAGATGAAAGTAAGGATCAATGTAGCGATGTGGCTGCCGTCCACGTCGGCATCGGTCATGATGATGACCTTATGGTAGCGGAGCTTGGCGAGGTTCAGCGCTTTGGGGTCTTCGGCTGTGCCGACAGTGACTCCCAGTGCCGTATACATATTCCGGATCTCCTCATTCTCATAGATCTTGTGTTCCATCGCCTTCTCCACGTTGAGGATCTTACCTCTCAGTGGCAGGATGGCCTGAAAACTCCGGTCGCGGCCCTGCTTGGCAGTACCACCGGCCGAGTCACCTTCGACGAGATAGAGCTCGCAACGATCGGGATTACGATCAGAGCAATCGGCCAGCTTGCCGGGCAATCCGCCGCCGCTGAGGACGCTCTTCCGCTGTACGAGCTCTCTTGCTTTTTTTGCGGCCGCGCGTGCCTGTGCAGCTAGAATGACCTTGTTGATGATATTTTTTGCCTCACGTGGATTTTCTTCCAGGTAGGCGTCCAGCACTTTCGATACGGTGGAGTCTACCACGCCGCTGACCTCGCTGTTGCCGAGCTTGGTCTTTGTCTGGCCTTCGAACTGGGGCTCGGGCACTTTGACGGAAACGATGGTGCTAAGCCCTTCGCGGAAGTCGTCGCCTTCAATTTCCACCTTTGCTTTCTCAAATAGTCCCTGTTTTTCCCCATAAGCCTTGAAGACGCGGGTGAGGGCTCTGCGGAAGCCGGCTACGTGTGTGCCGCCCTCGATGGTATTGATGTTGTTGACGTAGGAGTAGATGTGCTCGTTGTAGCTGTCGTTATAGGTAAGCGCTACTTCCACGGCTACATTGGTAGCTTCGTCCCGGCCTTCGACATAGATGATATTCGGGATCAGCGGGGCCCGACCGGCATTTTTGTCCAGCATTTCGACGAATTCCACAATACCGCCTTCGCTGTAGAAGGTCTTGGAATAGGTGTTGCCGTCCTCTTCCTTCTCGCGAAGGTCGTTGAGGGTGATGCGAACGCCGCGATTCAGGAAAGACAGCTCGCGGAGGCGGCCTTCGAGAATGTCCTTGTTGTAAACGGTGACCTGGAAGATGTTGTTATCGGGCCAGAATTGTGTAGTGGTGCCTGTCCTGTCGCTAACGCCAATCTCCCGTACAGGATATTGCGGGACACCGATGTTGTATTCCTGTTCGAATATTTTGCCTTCCCGGTAGACGGTGACGTGCAGATGGGAGCTAAGCGCGTTGACGCAGCTGACGCCTACGCCGTGGAGACCGCCTGATACCTTGTAAGTGTTCTTGTCGAACTTACCACCGGCATGGAGGATGGTCATAACCATCTCGAGGGCGCTCTTTTTTTCCTTGGTATTGATACCGGTGGGGATACCGCGGCCGTCGTCCTCTACTTTTATGGAGTTGTCTTCGAAAATGGTAACGATGATGTTCTTGCAATACCCTGCGAGGGCTTCGTCGATGGAGTTGTCTACGACCTCGTATACGAGGTGATGGAGACCTTTTACTCCGATGTCGCCGATGTACATGGCAGGGCGTTTGCGAACGGCTTCCAATCCCTCCAGGACCTGGATACTATCTGCACCGTATCCGTTGCTGGCGGGGGTCAGGATTTCCTGTGTTTGTTCACTCATATTTTGTATGAAAATATTGTCGTTAACAATAGATTAATAGGATTTGCAAATGTACGAAAAATAAAGGGTTTATGGGGTATTTTGGGGGTTATAATATCCCCAAATTAGGCCCATTTTTTAGGCATTTTAAGGCGTCCGGACTTGTAGTCCGGGAAAGCCTTTTCCAGGCCGCCGAACCTGTGGTTCGGGAGGCTTTTTCGAGGCGGCGGACCCGGCGGTCGGGGGGACTATTTCACGGCTTGCGGACCTGACGGTCGGGGGGAAGCTTTTTCAAGGCGCCGGACCTGCGGTCCGGGCCATTACACGGACGCTAAAGGATTGGCCTTGCGGCCGCGCTCGCTGTGCTCGCGCATGCGGACGCTAAATTATTGTCCTTCGGACGGCCTCGCTGTGCTCGGCCTTGTTTATTCCCATTTCTGAGTTAAATTTGCAGCCTTATGTACCAGGCACCTGATATACTGATGATGGCTTATAAACAGCCCGTGATGCAGGGACAATTGTCCTTAATCGATGAAAAAGAACGACATATACCAGGGTCGGTACAATACAGCATTCGCCGCTACGAGCGTCATCCCCAATGGAATATGGATGATATGGGCATGCTGGCCTATCATTACAAGAAGGACGATCCTTCTCAGAACTACCTGGAATTACGGTTTTGTATAGCGGGGAATGTGTATTGCCGCAAGAACAGTACGGAATGCAGCGCTTGCAAGGCGAGCGAAACACCCGGCTGCTCCGAGAAGGTGGGCACGGTGGATGTGCTCAGCTTCCGATTCCTCGCGGTGCATCTCTCCCAGTTCGGGCGGCCGCGCAAGGCGGAAAGCACGTTGAGCCAGGATATACTGGATTTTCGTCATCCCTCTTCTTTCTCCAAGATACTTTCTCTCTGCGGAAGGACCCGGCTGGTGCTGGAAGCTCTTCTGGGGCACAACTATACGGACAGCATGGAGAATATCTTTATCAACGCGCAAAGCCAGATGCTGCTGCTGTACAGCCTGGAATGCATGGTAGGAGAAAAAGAGGTGGAAGGTTTCCAATGCAAGTTCCTGGCCAATGAGGCGGACAGGGATAAGATCGTCCGTGCGCGTGAGATCCTGCTGGAGCACATTGGCGAGCCGCTTACGATCAAGGAATTGAGCCGGAAGGTAGCCATCAATGAATGCTATCTGAAGAAAGGGTTCAAGGAAATGTTCGGTACGACCATCTTCGACTTTTATCAAAGCCAGCGTATGGAGCACGCCCGCTATCTCTTGTATGAAAAGGGGCTTAGCGTTACGGAAGTGTCCATTATGCTGGGTTATTCCTCCATCTCACATTTTTCCACTGCCTTTAAGAAACACACGGGGTTGAAGCCTTGTGAATTGCTTCTTCATTGATCCGACCAGCCTGCCGGCTGGCCGGCGCAGAATGGAAGAGCTAAAGCTCTTCCAGACTTTCTTTTACGGCCTTTATGGTGACGTCCAGGTCTTCCTTTTTCAATGCATTGTTGAGGAACCAGCTCTCGAATGCGCTGGGGGGCAGATAGACGCCTCTTTTCAACAGGGCGTGGAAGAAGGTCTTGAATCGCTGGTTGTTGGCAGCGGAGGCCGAGGCGAAATCCACGATTGGGTGTTCGCTGAAATGCACGCTGATCATAGATCCAAGCTGATTGATCTGGTAGGGCTGTCCCCAGGCCTTTAGCGCCTTGTCCAGTCCATCGCGTAAATAAATGGTCTTTTCTTCCAGCTCTTTATAGATAGCGGGATTGCTTTTCAATTCCTTCAGCAGCGTGAAGCCGGCGATCATAGCAATGGGGTTGCCGCTGAGGGTGCCTGCCTGGTATACATTTCCCAGGGGGGAGATGTGCTGCATGATCTCTTTTCTGCCGCCAAAGGCGCCTACGGGCATGCCTCCTCCAATGACCTTACCATAGGTCAGCAGGTCTGCGCGGATGCCCAGTCTCTCCTGGGCGCCGCCGGGCGCCAGGCGGAAGCCTGTCATCACCTCATCGAGTATCAGCACGATGCCTTCCATGTCGCAAAGACTGCGTAATCCTTCCAGAAACCCGGGCTGGGGCAGGATACAGCCCATATTGCCGGCTACGGGCTCCACGATGATGGCGGCAATCTCACCTTTATGCTCAGTGGCTATTCTTTTTACTGTGTTCAGATCGTTGTATGGCGCAGTGAGCGTATCCTGGGCCACTCCAGGCGTTACGCCGGGTACGGTCTGGATGTTGAAAGTGGCTACGCCGCTGCCTGCCCGGACGAGAAAGGGGTCGGCATGACCGTGGTAATGGCCTTCGAACTTTATGATCTTGTTCCTGCCGGTGTATCCTCTTGCCAGGCGAATGGCGCTCATACAGGCTTCGGTGCCGCTGCTGACCATGCGTATCAGGTCGACATTGGGGACCATGCTGATAATAAGCTCGGCCATTTCGACCTCGAGCCGGGTGGGTGCGCCATAAGAAGTGGAATATACTGCATATTCCTGTATGGCCTTTACGACGGGCTGCCAGGCATGTCCCAGTATCATGGGGCCCCAGGAAGCGATATAATCGATGTAACGCCTGCCGTCCACGTCATAGAGATAGGGGCCTTCGGCCTTTTGGATGAACAGAGGGGTGCCGCCTACGCTGCGGAAGGCGCGGACCGGAGAGTTGACGCCGCCGGGAATGCTTTGCTGGGCTCTTTCAAAAAGTTGCTGGCTTTTTTCGTACATATGCTGGATTCGTTTGAAAGTATGATCTTTTGGGTCCTGTTGAAATATGTTATTGGTCTGCCGACGGGATGAACCTTTATTTGTTTAATAATTTCGCGGCGTCCTTTGCAAAATAGGTGGCGATGAGGTCGGCCCCGGCCCGCTTGATGGAGGTGAGGGTTTCCAGTATCGCCTTTTCTTCGTTGATCCATCCCATTTTGGCGGCGGCCTTGATCATCGCATATTCGCCACTGATATTGTAGGCGCTGACGGGCACGTCCACGGCGTCTTTCACTTCGCGGATGATATCAAGATAGGGCAGGGCCGGCTTGACCATCACGATGTCGGCGCCTTCTTCCACATCCATCTGCGCTTCTTTGACGGCTTCGATCCTGTTGGCATAATCCATCTGGTAGGTCTTCTTATCTCCAAAGCCCGGCGCTGAATCAAGGGCGTCCCTGAACGGGCCATAGAAGCAGGATGCATATTTCGCGCTGTATGCCATGATGCCTGTCTGCGTATAGCCATTCTCTTCCAGCGCCTGGCGTATGGCCCCAATACGGCCGTCCATCATATCGCTGGGAGCTACAAAGTCGGCGCCTGCATCGGCATGGCTAAGGCTCATTTTTACAAGAGCTTCGACGGTGGGGTCATTTACTATCTCTCCATTCTCCACGATGCCGTCGTGCCCATAGGAAGAATAGGGGTCGAGGGCTACGTCCGTCATGACGACCATGTCCGGTACGGCCGACTTGATGGCCCGGATACTCTCCTGCATAAGGCCATTGGGATTCCAGGCTTCACGGCCGGTGTTGTCCTTCAATTCGTCCTTGCACTTGATAAAGAGGAGGACGCTTTTGATGCCAAGGCTCCACAGCTCTTTTACTTCTTTTACGGCGCCGTCGATGCTGCGACGATAATACCCGGGCATGGACGGTATCTCATGCTGCTGGCCCTTCCCTTCGTCGATGAAGAGGGGCACGATAAAATCGTTGGGTGTAAGTATGGTTTCGGCTACCATCGCGCGGATGGCGGGGGTCTTTCTTAGAATGCGATTGCGTCGTTGCAGATACATAGTTAAGCTTTTTATATTGTGATCTTTTTTGTCGATGGACGGATCACGAGATCCACTCCCTGGGATGGAGACAGGCGTCGAGCAGGCCGGCCTCGGGTGTTCCGGGTTGCGGTTGATAATTATAAGCCCAGCGTGCCCGTGGGGGCAGGCTCATCAGGATGCTCTCGGTGCGTCCTTGCGTCTTGAGTCCAAAGAGAGTGCCCCTGTCATGGACAAGGTTGAATTCCACATAACGTCCTCTTCGTATCTCCTGCCATTGTCTTTCCCTCTCTCCATAGGGAGTGTCCTTTCTTCGAAGGACGATCGGGGTATAGGCAGGCAGAAAGGCATTTCCGCCGGATTGCTGAAAAGCGAGCAGCTCTTCGGCGCCGGTGTTATCGGCGGGGCGCAGGTGATCGTAGAATACGCCGCCAATACCACGCATCTCGCCGGAGCGATGTTTGTTGACGAAGTATTCGTCACACCATTTTTTGTATTGCGGATATTTCTCTTTTCCAAAAGGGTCCATGGCATTCTTTAGCGTGCCATGGAAATGTTTTGCGTCCTCATCGAACAGGTAGTAGGGAGTGAGGTCGGAGCCTCCGCCAAACCATCTGTCTGCGACATTGCCCTGCTCATCGTATAATTCAAAATACCGCCAGTTGGCATGCGAGGTGGGAACGTAGGGGTTCAGGGGATGGATGACGAGCGAGAGACCGGCGGCAAACCATTTCGACGGACGAACCGGAAATTCGTCGTCTGGAACCGAGCCCTGCGAAGGTTCACCGACTTTAGACCCTATCTTTAATTGCGCACGCATGGCATCGGTGACCTTACCCCAGACTACGGATGTATTAACGCCGCCTTTTTCGAAGACGGATCCTTCTTCAATGACCCGGGTGATGCCGCCGCCGCCACCTTCTCTTTTCCATTCGTCGGTGATAAATTTCGCCCGGCCGTCAATGTCTTCCAGGGCCTGACAGATATTATCCTGCAGCTGGTGGATATAGCTTATCCACCTGTCGCGGAACGAATGTGTATCTGTCTTGTAAAGCATTTTTTGGGGCTCCATAAAGCCGTTTATTTTAAGAAATCCAGTAAAGGTCTTATAAAAAGTTGAAACGCCTCCACATGCGGCACGTGTCCAATGCCCGGAAGCTCCACGAGCCGGGAGTTCCTGATCTTCTCATGTGTCTCTTTGCCGAGGACAGGATAATTTCCCAGCGTCTGTCTGACACTGTCGGGAACCATGTCCTTGCCGAGTGCTGTCCTGTCCAGCTGTCCGATGATCAGCAGGGTCGGCGTCATTATATTTCCGAATTCATAGCATACAGGTTGTGTAAAGATCATGTCATAGGTGAGGGCGGAGTTCCATGCAATCCTGTCGTATTCGGGGCTGAGGGTCCATCCCGCGGGGATGTTCAGCCATTTGTCATAATCTGGCGACCAGGTGCCGTGGAAATAGCTTGTCATTTCATATTTTTTCAGGGAGGCATAGGTTTGATGACGTTCGACCTGGAACCATTCGTCGATGGTACGGTAGGGCACTTTTACCTTCCAGTCTTCGAGGCCGATGGGGTCTTCCAAAATAAGTTTCTCCACGATGGCGGGATACATGAGGGTGAAGCGCGTCGCGACCATCCCTCCCATGGAGTGTCCCAGAACAGCAACTTTTTCTATCTGCAGGCTGTCCAGCATGGCTTTTGTATTGGTGGCCAGAAGCTGAAAGCTATATTCGAGCGTAGCAGGCTTGGATGATTTACCAAATCCTATCTGATCGGGGATGATGACGCGAAATCCCTGACCGGCCAACGCGGCGGCTGTCTGTCCCCAATACGCTCCACAGAAGTTCTTGCCATGCAGCAGGAGTATGGAGTGACCATTGGGTTTTGCCGGTGTCACATCCATATAGGCCATCTTCAGCGTCTGCTGCTGGATATGGAGCGTGATGTATTTTACGGGGTAGGGATATTGGTAGTTCTCCAGACAGAGGCCAAGGGGCGTGGGTTCGCCTGATGCGGGGGATTGCGCCGACGCCTGCCGGCCTGTGAGGGCCAGCCAGCAGATCAATATTCCAAAAAATGTCCGCTTCTTCATATACATCTATTTTGGGCAGGCGGTGCAATCGGCATGCCTTGGGACCGGCCACGGGCGCACGTCAGACCAGTCCTGGGGCGTTGGGTAGCATGGTCAGGTCGACGAGCGTTGTCCTTCCTATCGATAGTCCTTCACAGCCTCTACAAAGGCCCTGGCGTGATCCACGGGTACGTCGGGCAGGATGCCATGTCCCAGATTGGCTATATGTGGATGTCCTTTGAATGCATCCATCATGGCGCGCACTTCCTTTTGTATCACAGGGATGGGCGACAGGAGCTTTGCAGGGTCGAAATTTCCCTGCAGGGCCACTTTGGGACCGGCCAGCTGGCGGGCCATCTGCGGCCGGATGCACCAGTCGATGCCCAGGCCATGTGCGCCTGTGGCGGCCATGCTTTCCAGGGAAGACCAGGCGCCTTTTGCGAAGATGATGGTCAGGACTTCGTCCTCAGAACGGACCGGAGGTTCGTTGTCTGGAACCGAGCCTTGCGAAGGTTCCGACCGAGGAGGACCGTGTCGAAGCAGGTCCTCCGAAGGCCTACCGACATTAGACTTTTCCGCAGAACGGGCTATATTTTGCCCGGAGCCCGTTTTGCGGACATCTTTAAGCGCCTCCACTATCTGGCGTATATACTTAAGGGAAAGGTTCTCGAAATCATCGGGTCCCAGCAGGCCACCCCAGGAGTCGAAGATCTGTACCACGTCTGCGCCGGCTCTGGCCTGTCCTTTCAAATAGGCGATGGTGGTGTCGGTGATCATCTGTAGCAGCCGATGGGCTGTTTCGGGTTGTGTATAACAAAAGACCTTGGCTTCGTCGAATGTCTTGGAGCCCTTGCCCTGTACCATATAGCAAAGCAGTGTCCAAGGGGCGCCTGCAAAGCCGATGAGCGGTACGCGGCCATCCAGGGTTTTTTTGGTGAGGCGGAGAGCGTCGAATACATAGCCCAGGGATTCTTCGACGTCAGGCAGGTGTAATCGGGCGAGGTCTTTTTGGTTTTTTACCGGCGCGGGTAACAAAGGGCCTTTGCCTTCGATCATTTCTACTTCCAGTCCCATGGCTTGTGGCACGACCAGTATGTCGGAGAAGATGATGGCGGCATCCACGCCGACCTGCTCAACGGGCTGGATGGTGATCTCTGTGGCAAGCTCGGGTGTCTGGCAGCGCTGGAAGAAGGAGTATTTCTCCTTCAGCTTCATATAGTCGGGGAGATAGCGGCCTGCCTGTCGCATCATCCATACGGGGGTACGTTCAGTCTGTTGTCCTCTCAGTGTTCTTAATAATAGGTCGTTCTTTAGTTGGGTCATATATGCGTTTGAATATTCGGGCTAACGGCCGGGCCTTCGTCGAAACTTATGGCTCGGGCCGGGTATCTTTCAGGTGGTCAAAATGTGCAGAAATTGGCCCCCGTTTAAAAATAGCCCAATTTCCGCAAAGAGCTAATGATTGTCCTACGGACGAGCACCTTTCAGGTACTCATAGTGATCGATCAGCTGCCGGACCAGGGCTTCCTTTTCGGGAGTGGCGCTGGTGATAATAGGGTTGTTCACATAAGTGCGGATGGTATCGGCGGTGGTCGTTCCGATGGCAAATAAAATGGTTTTTTCTGTTGTGCCGTTCACCGAAAAAAAACTATGTACGGCGCTGGGACTGAAAAAGACGATGCCATCGTATGGGTCCTCTATCCTTTGCGGGGTTTGAGCTGTTTTATAGACGACCAGCTCATGCACCTGGACGCCGGCTGTGTGCAACTTCTCCGGCAATTCTTCTCTTCGCTGATCACCGCAAAAAAAGAAGACCTCGGAAGGATGATGTTCCAGTATCACATCGGCCAGCGCTGCTGCCGAGGGGGCGGTGGCTGTGACGGAGCCGAGCTGGGATTCTACCTTGCGCTGTGTGGCGGCGCCGATACAAAAAATCGTCCAGGCGGTCCTGGGGGACGAATCTTCCAGCGTGGCAAAATTCTCCAGGTGGCCGGCTACTGCTTCGACGGCGTTCATGCTGGTGAATACGGCCGTCAGGGATCGTGTTCCCAGCTGCTGTACCTGATGCGTCAATGCCGTATCCCGGATGGGTTCGGTGTCGATGAAGGATAAGATATCGATCCGGATGCCTTTTTGGGCGGCCTGGTCCAACAAGCGTGGCTCGAGAGGCCTGGTGGATAATATGCGGATCTGTGGTGCTACCATTTCATGATTATGTGGGGGATGGATGGGTTGTCAGGGGGCGTTCGGTGAGGCCGGCGCGGGTGCGGCTGCAGCCCGTATGCTGTCGGCTATGGCTTTCCCTCCATTCTCCAATAATTCTTCCGCTGCGAGCCTGCCGATGCCCGCGGCCCTTTCAACGGGTAATATCTTTTCGACCTCCACCTTTTTCCGTCCGTCGAGGGACAGGATATGACCTCTGAAAAAAAGCTCATCGTCCTCTATTTCTGCCAGGGCGCTGATGGGGGTAGAGCATCCTCCCAGGAGGGTGCGTAGGAATTCGCGTTCTATCTGTGTGCAAAACGCGGTGTCGGGGTCATTCAGGGGTTCGCATGCTTTGGCGGCTCTTTCATCTTCCTCCCTGCATACGACCATGATGGCGCCCTGCGCGGGGGCGGGCAGCATCCAGTCGAGGAGCAAGCTTTTTTCCGGCCTGAGGTGGATACGTTCGAGTCCGGCCTGTGCAAAGATGGCGGCATCCCAGCTCTCTTCTTCCAGCTTCCTGAGGCGGGTATTGACATTGCCCCTGAGATTGTGTATCTGGTGTCCGGGGTATTTGTGCAGCCACTGCGCTTTGCGACGGATGCTGCTGGTCGCGATATGGGCGATGTAATCTTTTTGGGCCAGGGTGGCCGGATCGGTCTTATATACCAGCAGATCGTGCACGGGACCTCTTTTGAGGACGGCGGCCTGCCGGATGCCCTGGGGTAATTGGGTGGGTACATCCTTCATGGAGTGTACGGCAATATCGATCTTATTATTCAGGAGGGCGCTGTCAAGGCTGCGGGTGAAGACGCCCTGAACGCCCATCTCATAGAGCGGGGTTTTGAGGTCGATGTCGCCTTCGCTCCTGATGTATACGAGCTCTGCGGGTATGCTTTCCTGTGAAAGCAATTCTTTTACCTGTGTGGCCTGCCAGACAGCCAGCTGACTTTCTCTTGTGCCTATCCGGATCGGTGTCTGCATGTGGGGATCAATTTAACTCCGTGGCGGCTGCTGGAGCGGACCACTGAGGGCCTGTAGCGATGTATTCGTTGATGGCCTCTATATAATGACAGCCACCTTGATTGCGCTGGCGCATTTTGATGGCCATGCCGTTGATGACGCGTTGAATTTGTTCATCGGTATGGATGGTGGAAGGAAAAGGTTCTCCGGTGCTGAAGATGGGACAGGTATGCATTTCTTTCAGCTTGGTCTTGATGGCTTTCAGTACGGGAACATATTTCCGCATGTCGTGCCATTCCAAGAATTCCTGGATATGTTCGGCGATGATGGCCACTGCCTTGGGTACCTCCGCCTCTCTTTTTTGAAGGGTCTCGTCCTTCAGCCTGGAGAGCTCGTCGACATTTACGAGGGTGACGCCAGGCAGCTCAGCCGCTGATTTTTCTATATTACAGGGAATGGAAAGGTCGATGAGCATTTTGTCTCCTTTGTCTTCGAGGTGCTGACGGAGCAGCGTGGGCTGTTCGGCATTGGTGGCTACCAGGATGATGTCGGACTCTCCGATGTGTTCGGCCACCTTTTCGAGAGGGACATGACGGAGACCCATTTCTTTCGCCAGTGCAGCGGCCTTATCCTCTGTCCTGTTGACAAGGGTGATGTCTTTCGTGTCAAGGTAGTCGACCATATTGCGGCAGGTGTTGCGGCCTATCTTGCCGACGCCTATGAGCAGGATCTTCTTACCGGACACCTGACCTATTTTTTCCTTTATATACTGAATGGCGGCGAAGGAGACGGAAACGGTGCCGCCGCTGATAGCTGTCTGATTCTTGATGGATTTGGAGGACTGGAGCACGCAGTTGACGAGCCTCTCCATGAAGGGACCGATGAACTGACGCTCGCGTGCAAATTTTACCGCCGTCTTGATCTGACCGACTATTTCATAATCTCCCAGGATCTGGGAATCCAATCCTGCAGCCACTTCGAAAAGATGTTCGACGGCGTCCAGCCCATTCTTTATATAAGCGATCTTTGAAAAAGCCGCGGGGGTGCCGATGGTCTGGGTGCAGAGCAGGTCGATGAGCTGTGCGGGCTCTTCGGCAAATCCATAAATTTCCGTTCTGTTGCAGGTGGAAAGAACAAACAGCTCATGAAGCTGGTGACTGGGTGCGAGGGTGAGTATTTTTTCGTATTGTTCGGGGCTGATAGCGAACTGACCTCTGATGGCGGCATCCGTCTTCTTATAGTTGATGCCCGCGATAAAGAATTTAGAGATATCAGTAGGTCTGTTTGGCATTATTATCCTTGTTCCAAATAAGTACGCAAAATTACTTTGAAGGGTTCCTATAAAACGAATTTTTATGTCATTAGAATGTCATTTCATGGGAGACATATCTCTATGGGGCTGAAACTCAGAGCCTGGACAAAGATAGCCGGGAGAGGCTGGGGATTGATGATCCTGATCAATTGTCCGGGTGATAAAAATCATGCGGGCAGGGCCTTTATTACAATGTCGTGACAAAACGAACCGGAAGTTCGTCGGCCGAAGGCCAAACATAAGATGTTTGGGGGAATTGGGCTACTTTTTTTACAAGACCAATTGCCCCAATTCAATCCTGACCTACATTTGCGCATTATGATCAATTCACCGGTGAAGCGCGCCATTTTATTAATGAACCTGGGATCGCCGGATTCCACGGAGGCGCCTGATGTGAAACGCTATCTGACCGAATTCCTAATGGATGGGAGGGTTATCGACTACCCCTGGCTGTTCCGAAAAATACTCGTGCAGGGTATTATCGTACCATCCCGGACGGAGAACTCGGCGGAGGCTTATCGAACCATCTGGACAAAGGATGGTTCTCCTCTGATCCATCTGACCCGGCAATTGCAGGAGGCGTTGCAGCCGCTGGTGGACGAGCCGGTGGAGATCGCGATGCGTTATGGCAATCCATCGATGGAGTGGGCTTTTGAGCGTCTGCTGACCAGAGTGCCGCAGCTGGAAGAGGTGATCGCGGTACCGTTGTATCCACATTATGCCATGGCCAGCTATGAGACGGCGGTGGAGTATGCGCGCGAGATATATGAGAAGAAGGGGTATAAATTCCGACTGCGCTTTATAAAGCCGTTTTATAATGACCCTGGCTATCTGCATGCGTTGAGTGAGCTGATACGGCCTTACCTGGAGCGGGACTATGATCATATTTTATTCAGCTACCATGGTATACCGGCCCGTCATATAAAAAAGACAGACCCTACGCATCAGCATTGTCTGTCGTCGTCGGACTGTTGTGATATACCTTCGATGGCGCATGGCCGCTGCTATCGTCATCAGTGTTTTGCCACCACCAAAGAGGTGGTGCGGATATTGGGCATACCGGAAGGAAAGTACAGCAATTCTTTTCAATCGCGGCTGGGCAAGGGATGGCTGGAGCCTTTTACGGATGTGCGATTGGAGCAGATGCCGAAGGAGGGTATCAGAAAGCTGCTGATCCTTTGTCCCGCATTTGTAAGTGACTGTTTAGAAACACTGGAGGAGATTGCGATACGCGGGAAGGAGTCATTTATGGCGGCGGGGGGTGAGGAGTATGAGATGATCCCTTGTCTGAATGTGGAACCGCTGTGGGTGCGGGCCCTGGCGGGATGGGCGAAAGATATTAGAGAGGGCAAGGATCAAATATGCGGGAATTGACCTTCATGAAAAAATAGTCCAATTCCCGCAAACCGCTAATGTCTGTCCTTCGGACGAACCGCTTCCAGCGGTTCCTGATCCTGGAACAATCGAAGTCCTATGTATAATTATGTCAAAGCGCTGCACATTGTCTTTATCGTCACCTGGTTCAGCGGGTTATTCTACATTGTGCGTCTTTTTATTTACAATGCGGAGGCGGCAGAGAAGCCCGAGCCGGAGCGGACTATCCTGCAACAGCAGTACAAGATCATGATCCGGCGGCTGTGGTTGATCATTACGTGGCCTTCGGCTGTGCTAACGTTGATATTCGGTCCCTGGATGATGATCCTGATGGGATCTGTCCCTACCTGGCTGGCGATAAAGCTGGGTTTTGTCGTGGGGCTGTATTTGTATCATTTCTCTTTGCAATCCATCTATCGGCAGCAGATGAAAGGGATATTCAAATGGTCTTCGCAGCGGCTGCGAATATGGAATGAGGTTGCTACCATCTTCCTTGTAGCGATCGTTATGCTGGCGGTGGTAAAACAAAATATGAGCTGGGCCTGGGGATTGGCGGGGCTGTTTGGGTTTGTGATCATTCTGATGAGTGCGGTGCGCATCTACAAGCATGTGCGGGAAAAGGGCAGTTCTTGAATTTAGCCCTTTTCCGCAAAGGTCTAATGTCTGCAGGCCTTCGTCGGACCTGCTTTGCCACGGAGCTACGCTCATAACCTTCGTTGGTTCCAACACTGTTGGACCCGCCTCGGTTACCTCGGTCGTAACCTTCGCCAAAGGCTCGGTTATGGTCGAACCGCTTCCAGCGGTTCCTGTGCGGACGGGGAAATAAGCCACTGACAGGACGGGCAATAAACCTGGGGTGACCGGGACGGTCTTGCCATCCGGGAAGACTGGCCTTTAAAAGATAAACCCTCCCGGCGCTGGAGCGCGGGAGGGTCTTTTTTCTATCCGGGGTAAAAAAGGTGGTTTTCAGGAAACTGAACTCTTGGATTGGTCATCAGGAATTGGGTTCGCTGGCCGGCATATCCGCCTTTGGCGGGGGCCGATCAAAAAACTTTTCCAGAACCGAGCTCCACGAAGGTTCCGACCAAGGAGGACCTTTCGAAGTACCCGAGGAACGAAGGGTACGAACGAGGAAAGGGCGTGACGAAGCAGCCCTGACGAAGTTCTCTTCCGAAGGCCTACGGACACAACTTTTTAGGAGCCCATTTTCCGGATTCTTTGAGGCTGGTGCTTGTGATCGGGTTCTTCCAAAGGTAATATCAGAGATTAAAAACGGGTGGTTACGGATAGAACAGATGTGAATAAGGTAATTGATGGTCAGGGTAGTACGGAGGTAAATTTAAAAGGAAGGGGAGTAGGAATACCCCCCTTTTTAACCCCTAAACCCTAAACCGTAGAAAGAGTTGACTTAATGTGGCTGGAATCAGCTAATTATCACATTAAGGGATTTAAATTTCTTTATTTATATGAGCTGGAGGGTCCTTAAACCCTGATTATCGTTTTTCTGAAATCTAATTAACCACAAATTATGCCAAAGCCGGATAATGTGGATAACTCCGAGAGGCCCTAAAGGCTCCCTAAAACCCTTTTGACAATTTTTTAACAATATGGACGACGGTATGGTTCGCGGGCAGTAAAAAAACTGTCGAGCGGCGGCCAGCGCGCGGTTGGCCTGGATTTCGTAACTTTGCACCCCCAAAGCGGACCTAAGTCCGCTGGCCGATAGGCCCATCATTAGCCGTGTACCGGGGATGGGTTATTTTTCGGGACAAACCAGCCCTGGTACACACGGACATTGAATTTTATGCCCAACAAGTATAAGGAATATCAGCAGTTGAATTTGCCTTCCATCAGCCAGGAAATATTGGCCAAATGGGAGGCGGAAAGGGCTTTTGAGAAAAGTGTAGAGCTTAGGGAGGGGGCGACGCCTTTTGTATTTTATGAAGGTCCGCCCAGCGCCAATGGTCTTCCGGGTATCCACCACGTCATTAGCCGGACGCTCAAGGACCTGGTGTGCCGGTACAAGACGATGAAGGGATTCCAGGTGAAGCGTAAGGGCGGCTGGGACACCCATGGCCTGCCTGTGGAGCTGGGAGTGGAAAAGATGCTGGGCATTACAAAGGAAGACATCGGAAAGAAGATCTCCGTTGCGGAGTATAATGAAACCTGCCGTCGTGAGGTATTGAAATACAAAGACAAGTGGGACGAGATCACCCGCCGGATGGGCTATTGGGTAGATCTTAAGGATCCGTATATCACCTTTAAGAACGAGTATATAGAGACCTTGTGGTGGATCTTGAGCGAGCTGTATAAGAAGGGGCTTTTATATGAGAGCGTCAGTATACAACCTTATTCTCCTGCTGCGGGTACGGGGCTTAGTTCGCACGAGCTGAACCAGCCGGGTACGTATAAGGATGTGAAGGATACGTCGGCAGTAGTAATGTTCAAGGCGGTGCGGAATGCCAAGAGTGAGTTCCTGTTCGAGGCTGTTGAAAATGGGGGCGAATCTTTGGCCGGGACAGCGAATGCCGAAGTCTTTTTTATGGCCTGGACGACGACCCCCTGGACCCTTCCCTCCAATTTGGGGCTTACGGTGGGGCCGAATATCGATTATGTTTTGGTTAAGACCTTTAATCCCTATACCCATCTGCCTGTGAATATCGTGCTGGCGAAGGCATTGTTGGGGAAATATTTCAAGCCGGAAGGAGAAAATGGGGATTTTTTGGGATACGGACTCCGAAACACGGCCTCCTCTGAAAATTTAGGCCATGTTTCGGAAAGATCTAATGTCGGTCCTTCGGCCAACGAACCCCAGGCTCGTTCTGGGGACAAGCTGCTTCCGTGGAAGGTATTGGCTGAATTTAAGGGGCGCGAGCTGGAAGAATGCCGATATGAGCAACTGCTACCATATGAGGCCAACAGTCCTGAGGCGGCTGGGGGTGATCCGTTTCGGGTGATACCGGGCGACTTCGTTACGACGGAGGACGGTACGGGTATCGTGCATACGGCTCCGGCTTTTGGCGCCGATGACTTTAAGGTAGGGCAGAAGTATAATATAGGTGTACTGGTCATGGTAGACAAGCAGGGCAAGTTCCTGGATGGTCTGGGTGAGTTCAGTGGCCGTTATGTAAAGAACTACAAGGATGATCCTCAATATGTAGATGTCAATGTGGATATCTGCGTCAAGCTGAAGAAAGAGAACAGGGCCTTCAAGATCGAGAAATATGAGCACAATTATCCTCATTGCTGGAGGACGGACAAGCCTATTATATATTATCCGCTGGATGCCTGGTTCATCCGGACGACGGCGTTGAAGGACAGGATGGTGGAGCTGAACAAGACGATCAACTGGAAACCCAAGTCCACGGGTGAAGGCAGGTTTGGCAACTGGCTGGAGAATATGGTGGACTGGAACCTGAGCCGTAGCCGGTACTGGGGTACACCTTTGCCGGTGTGGAGAACGGAACTGCCGGAGAATCCTACGGCGGCTGAGCTGGCTGACAGGGAGTCGCTGTGTATCGGGAGTGTTGAACAGCTAAGAAATGAATTGAAGATATCGCTTGGGGCGGGGCTGATGAAGCCTGCTGCCGGTGAGACGGCAGATCAGGCGGTGGACCGCCTGGTAAAAGACCTGCATAAGCCATTTGTCGATGAGGTAGTGCTGAAGGGGCCTAAAACGGGCAAGCCGATGTACCGCGTTCCTGACCTGATCGACGTATGGTTCGACAGCGGCGCCATGCCGTATGCGCAATGGCATTTCCCGTTTGAGAATATAGAGACATTTAAGGAGAACTATCCGGCCGACTTCATCGCGGAAGGGGTGGATCAGACGAGGGGATGGTTTTATACCCTTCATGCCCTGGCGGCCTTGCTGAAAGAGTCGGTGCATGAGACCTTGCAAAAGGCGGCCGTGGCAGCGGGCAAGGCTCCCCTGTCGGCGGAGGAGCTGGAGAAACGCTATCCGGGGATTGCCTATAAAACGGTGGTATCCAATGGGTTGGTCCTTGATAAGAATGGGAATAAGATGAGCAAGCGGCTGGGAAATGTAGTGGATCCCTTCAAGACCATTGGGGATTTTGGCGCGGATGCCACCCGCTGGTACCTGATCACGAATGCCTCGCCCTGGGACAGTATGAAGTTCGACCTGGACGGGATCAAGGAGGTACAGCGCAAGTTCTTTGGGACCTTATATAATACGTATCAATTTTTTGCCCTGTATGCCAATGTGGATGGTTTCAGCTTTAGCGAAGCGTATGTTCCTTTGGCGGAGCGACCGGAGATAGACCGCTGGATCCTTTCCTCCCTCAATACGCTGGTATCCAAGGTGGTGGAGAACCTGGACGACTATGAGCCCACGGTGGCGGGCAGGCTGATCGAAGACTTTGTGGATGAGCATCTTAGCAACTGGTATGTGCGGCTGTGCAGACGGAGGTTCTGGAAAGGGGACTATGGACAGGACAAGCTCTGCGCTTACCAGACCTTATATGAATGTTTGGAAACTATCGCCCGGCTG
>Ga0207667_10001676_pt1 | contig 27897 bp, 22 predicted proteins | sample KBSCornC52_FD_184301 | JGI IMG/M metagenome (GOLD analysis project Ga0207667, IMG submission 184301) | Corn rhizosphere microbial communities from Kellogg Biological Station, Michigan, USA - KBS Corn C5-2 (SPAdes) (version 2) | ecosystem: Host-associated > Plants > Roots > Rhizosphere > Soil ...
ATTACGGGAACTACCTGATCGAGCAAACGATATCCATTAAATTGACCAGTGTCAATAATTCGCCGCCGCATAGATCATTCGATTCGTCCTATTATCTGATCAATTTGGAAAACGATTCCTGTGTAGAGTACAAGAGATTTCAGATAGACCACCCGGCCGGGAAAGCCTTCAGGCTGAGTGGCAAAAAACTTGGCGTCCATATCAATACCTTTGTAGATACCTCCATGGATTACTCCCCTCATCTTCCCTTGAGAGATACACTGGTGAATGGTTCTGCATATAAATATTTTACCATTCATTCAAAGACGGGTATAGCGGATGCCATCACATGCTACTTGGTCTATGATAAACATCCGCTGTATCATCTTAATAACAGGATTGATGCCGACTATGGCGGAACTGTAGTTAGAATGGATATGGCAAAAGCTGGGGAAGAAGACCCTGCCTCCGTTCAAATGGCAATTGAGCCTGACAACCTGACCGTGGATCAGACAAATATCATCAAATCATGGATTCGTTCCAACAATTGGAAAGAATGATCTGATTCCTGAAATTCTTCGGAAAAGAGCAACCCGGGCTAACTTTTACTTTACTTTGGCCAGCCAAACAAGTAAATTAGTGGCCAGATATGAGCATAAAAGAGCAAATACATACCATACGGCCGAAGCTCATCTTCGCTACCAATAACGCCCATAAGGTGGAAGAGATACAGGCCGCCATCGGCCACCAGCTGGAAGTGATCAGCCTCAAACAGGCAGGCATCGATATCGACATCCCCGAACCGCACCCTACCCTGGAAGCCAACGCCTCGGAGAAATCAAACACCATTCACCGGCTCACAGGCGGCGATTGCTTCAGCGAGGACACGGGACTGGAGGTCGAGGCCCTGAATGGAGAGCCCGGCGTCAAAAGCGCCCGGTATGCAGGCGAAGACCGCTCGTTCAGCAGCAACATCGAAAAACTCTTATACAAGCTGCAGGGACAGACCAATCGAAAGGCCCGCTTCCGCACCGTGATCTCCCTGATAATGGATGGAAAAGAACGCCTCTTCGAAGGCATCTGTGACGGATACATCCTTACCCAGCCAACAGGAAAACAAGGCTTCGGCTATGACCCCGTATTTGCCCCGGAAGGAGATACCCGCAGCTTTGCAGAGATGAATATGGAGGAAAAAAATCACTATAGCCATCGACGCCGGGCAGCCGATAAGCTCGTCGCATTCCTAAAAGCACGATCCACCAGCTAAACCATTGCTTATGCCAAAGACAAAGATCACATTACCCGAACACTTTACCTTTACCACAGAGATCCCCATTCGTATTACAGATCTGAATTACGGAGGACATGTCGGGAACGATTCGGTACTCTCTATCCTCCATGAGATAAGAATGCAATTCCTGCGATATCATGAATATACCGAACTGGACCTCGCCGGCACCGGCATCATCATGGCGGATGTAGCCATTGAGTTCAAAAGCGAGGTCTTCTATGGAGAGACGATCCGCGCTTCCGTAGCCGCGGGAGAATTCTCGAGAGTAGGCTTCGACATTTATTACAAGCTGGAAAAGATCCAGGGACAAAAATGGGTCACAGTAGCTGTCGCCCGCACAGGCATGGTTTGTTACAACTACGACCAAAAGAAGATAGCGTCAGTGCCAAAAGAGGTCTGCACCCGCCTGCTGTCCTAGTCTCGTCAGCAGGCCGCCAATGGTTCATCAATCCACCCTGTTCCATATCCGCCAGCTTTCTTCCGCCTGGCCGATCAGCATGTCATATCCGTTCTCCACGGCAGCCCCGCGCTGTTCTCCATTTTGAAGGAACAAAGTACGGGCAGGATTATATACCAGGTCGAACAGATAATGCTGAGCACCGATGGCCTCATATGGCAGCGGCGGGCAGGATTCTGTCTTGGGGTACATCCCCAGCGGAGTAGTATTGATGATCAGCGTATGGCTGTATATTACTTCCTCATCCACCTGGTCATAGCTCAATATTCCTTTTCCCGCAACCCTTGACACATATTTATATTCAATGTGCAGCTTCCTCAGCACATACTCCACAGCCTTCGAAGCCCCGCCCGTACCCAGGATCAGCGCACGGTTATGAAAAGGCTGCAGCTTCCGGACCAGGGACTCCCTAAAACCCGTCACATCCGTATTATAGCCCATCGCAAAACCATTCACGATCTTGATACAGTTGCACGCCCCTATCTCCCGCACAACATTGCTCATCCCCGTCAGATAGGGGATCACCAATTGCTTATAAGGAATGGTGACATTCAACCCGCACAGTTCCGGGTCCTGCAGCAGGGTCTTCACCCCGGCAATATCCTCGATGGGATATAGCTCATACCTGCAGTCGGTAACATCCAGCTGCTGAAATTTTTCCGTAAAATACTTTTGCGAAAAGGAGTGGGACAAAGGGTATCCTATCAATCCGAATTTCCTCATCGGACCCCTTCTTTGTCCAGGAACAGGTGGAAGGTATCCCCTCTCAGCCCCACACGCATGGCCTCCATGGCAATGACCTCCGTGGGAGCGATATTCCCCAGGTTCACATTGCAGCCAATGAGCTCGATAAAATACAGCTGCTGCGCTTTTTGCGGAGCTTCCCAAAGGATCTTCTCCGCAGGTATCTGTGTAAGTATTTCCTGCACCAGACCCTCACGCACTTCGCCACTGCCACGATAGATCCCAACATTGCCCGCCTCGCGCGCCTCTGCGATCACATAGGAGGCGCCCGCGCTCAGCTCGGCCCGCATAAGCTCGATCCATTTATAAGGGGGAATAATATGCTCGGCATCCTTGCTGCCTACCTCGCTCAATACCGTTCCATATTTTGTCAGCTTCTCGATATAACCGCACTTTTCAGCATGCGGAATGGTGATCGATCCATCGCTGACTTCCATATGCGTGATATTGTAATCCTTGCAGACGGAGATATAATCGTCGAATTGATTGCGGATCAGGAACGCTTCGAAAAGAGTGCCCCCGAAATAGACGGGCAGACCATATGACTGGTAGACTTCGATCTTTTCTCTGAGATTGGGTGTAACAAAGGAGGTCCCAAACCCCAGCTTTACAATATCCACATGCGGATGGGCCACACTGAGAAAGCTCTTCGCCTCCTCTATGCTTAACCCTTTATCCATAACCATCGTAATACCATGCTGACGCGGCTTTGACATTCTTTCCGGGATCTGCGTAAGTTTGAAATTCATCCTGTTTTTATTGAGTCGTTGGTTATTAATCGCGGCTTAATGCCTGTCCTCTGGACGGCGCCCTCCGGTTTGCAGGGCGGTGCAAATGTAGGAAACTTCCTTCGGACAACGAACCAAAGGTTCGCTTGGAAGACTCACCCATTAAATTATAATTTAATTGGACCTCAGAAAGATTTATTTTTTTTGTAGCGGGCGATAATATCTACTACTGGCTGGTATTGCAGGATCACAGGGTTCAGCTCCAGCAGCTTCTTAAGCAGCTTGGGCGCTTTTGTCATGGCCTTCTCCAGTTGCAGCAACCCTTCCTTCGACCTGCCCAGGGCAAAGTAGATGGCGCTGAGATAGAAGATGAACAAAGGCTTGCCGCCCGTGATGCGAATGGCAGCTTCCACCTGCTCCAACGCCTCTTCAAAAAATTCGGCATTATAAAGACAGCGAATCAGCGCTTCCCAGCTGGAGATATTCCGGGGGCGCATACGCACCACATTCGAAAAGAATTGAATGGCTTCCTTGAACTCACCCAGCTGCATCTTGCATTCCCCCATCGCCAGGTTATACTCGGGCTGCATGGTATGGATACGCATGGCAGCTTCCAGCTGCTTGACGGCCTGCCCCCATTGCTCTTCGTTGATATAGGTACAGGCCAGCTTATAATACAGCTTGCTGTCATCCGGATTCAGATGAGAAGCCTTGCGATAATAAAACCTTGCCTGCGCATAATTGTCCAGCTTATCATAGCAATGCCCGATGGCCTCATAGATCACATCCTCCGGCCGGGACAATTCCAGCACTTTCTCAAGGCTCTCGATAGCATCTTTGTATTTGCGCAGACGTATATACGCATCCCCCATATTGCGATAGGCATAGTCGAACTTCTCATCTATCACAAGCGCATACTTATATGCATCCACCGCTTTTTCATATAGCTTCAACCCCTGAAAAGCAGCCGCCAGATTGAACCAGGCCAGCTCGCTATAGGGATTGTCGTCAATGATCTTCTGGTGAAGCCGTATGCTCTCTTCATTCCTTCCCGTAAAGTCCGTCCAGAAACATATCTTATACAACGCTTCTTCGTTGCCCGGGTCCTGTTCCAATATGAGCTTAAGACAATCGAAGATCTTGTCGAACTCCTCATAGTCATCGTATACGTCCGCCAGCTCGAACAGAAGCTCTATCCGTTCGTCCCCCTCGAAATGCAGCAGGGCGTTCTCCAGCAGGGCTACTGCTTTTTCCTGCTGGTCGAGGGCCAGGTAAGCATCCGTTTTAAGTATGTAAAGATTGATATCTGCGCCATCCAGCAGTTCCGCCTGCTCTAAAATAGCGAGAGCTTCAAAATAACGGCGGGTGGCAATCATAAGATCAGCTTTCTTGATAAGAAGGGCTGAAGAGTAAGGATACTGCCCGATGCCTATCTCCACCGCCTCTATCGCCTGTGTCAGGTCTTCCGTATCATCAAAATAGTCTATGATCTTTTCAAATGCCTCCTCTTCCAGGAACGAATGCTGTCGCCCATTTTTCAGATCCTGATACTGCTTCAGCAATTCCTTCATTTCTTCCCGGTCCTGATGGTATGGATTTTCTTGCATGTGTCTTTTAGGTTATTGTAATTTACGCCATTCCCCCCTATCCACAAACTTTTTACCCCCAGCGGGCAACCGCAATACCCCCTATGACGTACCTTTATCAACAGCGATTTGAGGAATGTGGAAAAGAACCGGGGATTAAAAACACCCAAACGAATCGGAGATTCGTTGCCCGATAGGGCAGACATTAGACGTTGTTTTTAATTGGGTTAAATTCTCCAAAGCCAATTAAAAACACATTAAAATGTAACCTTTTCAATACCACGACGTTAAAGGATTATTAAAATTTGTGACAAGCGGTTAAAAAATACCCAATTTTTTTTACTATATTTGTAACAGAATGCAAAAACCAATTACGATACGGATGAGGAGATTGATGCGCCAGGCGATGGTCATCAGCGGCCTTTTACTTGCCGTTGTCGGTTTGGCTTTTGCCAGCAAAGGGGGCGGTGGAGATAAAAAGAACAAATCAGTGCCTATAAAGACTGAATTTACCCCTATCCGTACGACGGGTAATTTCACCCTCAAATCCTCTCCCAACTATAGCGGCAGCTTCTTCCTGGGCCAGGAAAGAACAAAGACCACGATCTCCTTCAATACCCTGGTTACCTACGAAAGAGGCAATAGCATCTTCATCATGCCCTATAAGTACAAGGTCAACATACCCGGACTGTCCGACGGTACCAGCAAGACCAATCTTCAGCTGCTGGATCTGAGGATCAGGATGCATCGCTAACCAGCGGCATCCCCTTTCATTTTTTTACTTTCTTCGTAATTCATTTCCCGGTAGCCCGACTTGGGTATATCGAATTTCGAGGCTGGAACAGGGTTCAGACTGATCCTGGAAACCCGGTACTTGATCGAAAAGTCCCCATTGGTAAGCTCATATTCCAGGGGCAATCCGTCCAGATTCCGGAATTGAGGGTCGTATTCCTTATTGTCGGGGATGATATCCCTGGTGTAAAATACGGTGATCGTAGCGCCCCACTTGGTTTGGGCCACCGCCTTCAGGCATTTATATCCGGCGATCTCCCTGGTCTCCCCCGTAGGCTTATAGACCACCCCGTCATACCGGCCGTTCCTCTCCCTCCAATTATCCGGATTCATCCTGATCAGCAATTTCTGCCCACTGACCTCCTTTAAGATCACCCCAAAGCTGGTGCTGGCGTCGAAGATCACCGTAGAAGAAAAGTTCGGAGCAGCGATCTCGCTCCGGCTCTTGCTCCCCTTGATATACACGGTATGAGTGGCGTTCTCCGCACCTGAAGAAGGTTTACGGTTTCCTGCAGTATAGTCATATACGAGGGTCATCTCGGATATCTTCCGCTGCGCCGGTACAGAAAAAACACTTAATTGAAAAAGTGTCGCCGTGATGCCTATGATGGTTAGTGGTTTCATTCTTAACTATTCATTAAAAATAGGAAAGACTGCTGACACCTGCAAGTTCCAGGGTCTGCCCGGCAGGGTGCGGCGCGCTCCACCCAACCACCGAATGACTATTTCCGCGCCTTTTGGGCCTGCTTTTGCGCCTCCTGCATCTGCTCGAGACGCTCCTGCCACTTGGATTTTGTTTTAGGCTTGTTCCTGTTCTCCTTTATCTTGGCCAGGACCTTCTCGTGGTCAATGATATAGTGCTGGATCACGAATTGAAGTATCAATGTGACGACGTTGGATACGGTATAATACCAGGTCAGCGCCGATGAAAGACCGTTGAAGAACAGCAGCAGGAACACCGGCATGATGTACGGCATATACTTCATGGCCGGATTGCTTTGATCCGGCGTCATGCTCATGCCATACAGGGAGATGAGGAAGCTGGTGCTCACCGCCAGCAGGGCAAACAGGCTCACATGATCACCATATCCGGGGATCGAAAACCCAAAGTGCAGGATGCTGTCATAAGCGGACAGATCATGGCTCCAGAGAAAGCTCTCCCCTCTCATCCCGATATAAGTATAGAAAAAGCTGTATAGGGCAAAAAAGATAGGGATCTGTAGCAGCGCGGGAATACATCCTGCCGCCGGATTGACCCCTGCCTCACGGAAAAGCTTCATCTGCTCCATACCCTGTGCCTGGGTGTCACCCCCTACCCGTTTTTTCATCGCGTCTATCTCCGGACGGAGCGCCTTCATCTTGGCGCTGCTGAGATAGCTGGTGTATACCAGCGGTGAGGTCACCAGACGGATGAACAGCGTCAGCAAAAGAATACATATGCCAAAGCTGGCAATATTGGACTTGAAAAAGTTGAAAATGGGCATGATGACATACACATTGACAGGGCGCACAAACGAATACATGCCACGCCCCAGGTCGATGATCTTGGTCATCCCCTTTGCCTGCTGGTCAAGAATATGGAAGTCGTTTGGACCATAATAGATCTGAAAAGGCAGCGTGGCCGATGCGGCTACAGGGAACTTCGCCTGCAGGGCGATCTCGGCCCTGGCCAATGTATTGCTGCTGTCATTATTATCCTTCGTTACATGCACCGTCCCGGATGAGATGTTGGTGCCTTGTCCCGCTATAAACGTAGTATTGAAGAACTGCTGGGCAAACGAAACCCACTGCACCGGTTTCGTAAAGGTCATTTCCGTCTTCCTCGACATATAGTCGAACTCTCCATCCTCGGACCAGCAGGTGCTGATGGATCTGCTCCTGTCGTTGGCCGTATGAAGCTCCGTACGCCCGATATAAGCATGCCAGTCGAGGTTGAAATTACCCTGGCTGAACAGCTTGTCAGCGCCTCCGGCTATCACGTTCCAGTCTATACGGTAGTCATTGGGACGTACGATGAATTGATGTGTGAGAGATTCTCCATCGGATGCAGGCAGGCTATAGCTCACGGTCTGACTGCCGTCGGCATTCTTTACCACCTGTCCTTCCCTGAAATAAAGATCGTTGATATGAGCCGTCTGGTTGGTGCCTGTATTGATAGTATAGGAAAATCCATTTCCCGTCGCTGCATCCACCAGCTTCACCGGCGTGCTGTCATAGGACTTGAACTTTTTCAGCTCGACCAGCACCGGCTGACCACCCTTATTGCTGAAAACGATCTTCAGCAGCTCATTCTCCACGGTCAGCTTCTTCTCTGTCCCATTGATGGCTGCATTGATCCCTGTAGTGTCCGGGGTCTTGACAACAGTGGGGTTTTGAGCCAGCGCTATCGAATCCTTCCGCCTTGCTTCCGCCGCCTGGCGGGCCCTCACCAAATTGACGGAATCCTCGTAATGCATACGCTGCGTCTGCAGCTCATGGCTGTTCTTGGTAGAAATATATAGATAGGCGATTAACAAGACCCCCAATAGCACAAATCCAATCACCGTATTACGATCCATTCCCATTATGATAGCTTTTTTAAGAAGTGCAAATATAGGGGGTTTTGCAGCGGGAAGCAGCACTTTCTCGGCCAAAAGACCCCTACAGGCGGCGGGGCGCCCAGAACCATCGGTTCGTCCGAAGGACAATCATTAGATATCCCCACCGCCAATGTTTCCATTCCTCAGGAGTCAGTTTATATCATTTCGCTTTGCAGCAGCGGATTACGGACCGAACTCTTCGTTTCGGCGAATTCCTTGGCAGCCTTGATGAAATGGACAAAGATAGGCTGGGGACTTTCCACCGTGCTTTTCAGCTCAGGATGGTATTGTACCCCTATAAAGAAAGGATGATGCGGCAATTCGACTATTTCCACCAGCCCGCTTTCCGGATTAGATCCGCTGGGTATCATCCCCGCCTGCTCAAACCTGCTCAAATAAGCATTGTTGAACTCCCAACGGTGACGATGCCTCTCGCTGATCTCGGTCTTGCCGTAGATCTGATAAGCCAGTGAATTCTCCCTGATACTGCAGGGATAAGCCCCCAGCCGCATGGTGCCACCCTTGGCCGTCACCTTTTTCTGCTCTTCCATAAGGTCGATGACAGGATCAGGAGTATGAAGATCCATTTCGGTGGAATGCGCATTCTTGAGTCCCAGCACATTACGGGCATATTCTATGACAGCCATCTGCATTCCCAGGCAGATGCCAAAGAAAGGCAATCGGTTCTCACGGGCATACCGCACAGCATTGATCTTCCCTTCCACGCCACGGTGTCCAAAGCCCGGAGCGACCAGCAATCCATCCAGGCTGCCCAGCTTTTCAGCTACATTCTCCTCCGTTATGAACTCACTGTGCACATTCACCACCTGGACCTTGCATTCATTGACGGCGCCCGCATGTACAAAAGATTCCAAAATAGACTTATAGGCATCCTGCAGCTCGATATACTTCCCGATCAGCCCGATAGTGACCTTGTTTTTGGGATATTTCAGCTTGTCCAGGAACTCCTTCCAGCGTCCCAGCTCCGGCTCATGATAATGAGTGATATTGAGTTTTTTGAGACAAATAAGATCCAGCTTCTCCCGCATCATTGTCAGCGGCACCTCATAGATGGTAGGCGCATCTGCCGCCTCGATGACAGCTTCCGGCTTTACATTACAGAAAAGGGCCACCTTCTTTTTTATATCCGGTGACAGCGGCTCTTCGGTACGGCAAACGATGACGTCCGGATGTACTCCCTCCTGGCTCAATAGCTTTACACTATGTTGCGTGGGTTTCGTTTTTAGCTCTTTCGCAGCTTTTAAATAAGGGATCAGTGTAAGATGTACCACCACACAATCCTCCTCCGGCATCTCCCATTGCAGTTGACGCACTGCTTCGATAAAAGGCAGCGACTCAATATCGCCCACAGTACCCCCCAGCTCGGTAATGATGATATCATATTTATTACCCTGCCCCAATAACAGCATTCTCCGCTTGATCTCGTCCGTAATATGAGGGATCACCTGCACCGTCTTGCCCAGATAAGCTCCTTCTCTTTCTTTGTTGATCACCGTCTGATAGATCCGGCCCGTCGTCACGTTATTGGCCTGCGAAGTATACAGGTTGAGAAACCGCTCGTAATGCCCAAGGTCCAGGTCCGTCTCGGCGCCATCTTCCGTTACATAGCACTCCCCGTGTTCATATGGGTTTAGCGTACCAGGGTCTACATTAATATATGGATCAAACTTCTGAATGGTAACCCTTAGCCCTCTCGCCTGCAACAATTTTGCCAGCGAGGCCGCTATAATTCCTTTTCCCAATGATGAAGTCACTCCACCTGTAACAAAGATGTACTTAGCCATAAAATGGTCAATTAATTTATTATTAAATGCATTGTTTTATTGTTAGGCGACAGGCAAAAAACAATAACTTACATCTCCGACCTTGCACATGGCTTGAATGATCCGGGGTCTTGCTTCCTTACATACCTGCATGCAGAAAGACAAATAACGACAATTGTAATCTTGATTCTTTTTTTCTGTAAACCTGTCTGAAATTGACCTGCTGAGAACCAACAGAAAAGAAATTCCTAGAGGTCGTGTAAAGGTACAGCTATTTGTGATGCTGCCCAAACAAAAATCGGCCAAGGAACGCCACAGGCGTTCCGCCCGAAGGGCAATCGTTTAGCATCCGTGTAGAATCTGGACCGAAGGTTGAGCCCACCCCGACCGCAGGTCGGCCTCCTCGTAGAAGTATATTTCACAAAAAAAGCCGCCCATCGGACGGCCATCATTTCTATTACATTAGAACAATTTCTTATTTGTACGCTGCAAACGAGAATACCGAAGATCCTGACTTGGAATCCGGCTGGTTTTCTGATGTCTTAGAGGCATTCTTGGTAGATTCCCTCGTAGAAGTCATCTTTTCAGACTGATTTTCAGACTGACTGATCTTCACGGCATGTAAAACCACAATGGTGAGGATCTCTACAGCTAACACGATAAGGGTCGATTTCTTACCTTTTTTCATGGTGCGATTGGATTTACGAGTTGTTTCTTTAGGATTGATTAACTGTGCTTTAGGTTCCCTTAAGCATTTACCTAAACGCAAGATATCCTTATTTTATTTCCCCTGCAATCGTAAAAATCCGGGTAAACCACGACGATTTCTACATAATTTGTCTTATTCTAACCTACATGTTAGGTTTATTTATATGTGATTACAGGGCAATCCATTTTAATCCTTGGCAATTTTGTCGTAAGAGGCCACCAGTCCCTTGATAAGAGACGAACTGAACCCCTGATGCTCCATTTCATTGAGTCCGGCAATGGTACACCCTTTGGGGGTAGTCACCTTGTCGATCTCCTGCTCCGGATGGGACCCCTTCTTCAACAACAGCTCGGCAGCCCCCTTGACCGTCTGGGCAGCGATCAGCGTAGCCGTCGCCGCGTCGAATCCGATCTCGATCCCTCCCTGGATATTGGCCCGGATATACCGCATGGCAAAAGCCGTTCCGCATGCCCCCAATACCGTAGCAGCATCCATCAGCTTTTCATCGATCTTCACCGCTTTGCCTAATTGGTCGAAAATGTCCTGCACATACTGCAGCTGCTCCTCATTGGCATTTTGCGCCGCCAGGCAGGTCATGCTTTCCTGGATGGCAATCGCGGTATTCGGCATGGCCCGTACAATAGGCACTCTCTTCCCGATGGTAGCGGCAATGCTTCCAATGCTGACACCCGTTACCACCGACACCAGCACATGCTGATCCTCCTTGAACTCGTCCCGGAGACTTCCCAGAATATCGTTCACCTGAAAAGGCTTCACCGCCAGGATCACCAGGTCGGCATAACGCAACGCCTCCTCATTTTTATCGCTCACCAATACCCCCTTCTTCTCCAGTCCATGCAGGGTCTGGATATTCCGCTTGGTCACCAGTATATGCTTGGCCTGAACAAAACCACTCTGGATCAACCCTTCCGCAATGGCAGTCCCGAGATTTCCACCGCCAATAATGGCAATTTTCTTATTCATAAAAGACAATTGTGCACCGGGTATGGTTCCCCAAAAACTTACCCATCCCCGGTGCAACGGCTAATGATGGGAACTTCGGCGTAGCTGCTTCGACACGCTACTTCTCGTTCATGACCTTCGCTTTGCCCGGTCACAGCCGGCAGAGCTGCGCTCCGCCTAGTAATACGCCCCCCTGGCAAGATAGTTCCGCACATAATCCCCTACCCCTTCCTCCAGGGTGTAGAACGCATCCTTATACCCGGCAGCCCGCAGCTTATTCATGTTGGCTTCCGTAAAATATTGGTATTTATCCCGGATGTCCTCGGGCATATCTATAAAAGTTATATGTGGAGACATATCTAACCCGCCAAACGTTGCTTTTACCAGATCTTCAAAGCTCCTGGCCTTGCCGGTCCCGAGATTGTAGATAGCAGAAGCTGGTTGGTGTTCCATTAACCAATAACAAATCTTCAGCAGGTCCTTCACGTACACAAAGTCACGCAGCTGCCAGCCATCCTTATAGTCCGGCCGGTGACTCCTGAACAGCTTTACCTCCCCATCCTTTTTGATCTGGTTAAAGGAATGGAAGATCACGCTCGCCATCCGCGCCTTATGATATTCATTGGGGCCATATACATTGAAGAACTTCAGCCCCGCCCAAAAAGGAGGCTGCTCCTTTTGCAAAAGAGCCCATTTATCAAATTCGTTCTTGGAAATGCCATACGCATTCAATGGCTTCAGACGGGGAATGATGGCATGACTGTCCTCATATCCGAGCTCACCTGCCCCATAGGTCGCCGCCGAAGAAGCATATACCAGCGGCACCCGCTTTTCAGTACAGTATTTCCATATCTTTTGGGAATACTCGACATTCAGATGCTCATGAATGGAATAGTTGAACTCAGTGGTGTCCGTCCGGGCGCCGATATGAAAGATAAATTTGACAGCAGGATTGTTCTTCCCCAGCCAATCAAAAAATGTTTTCCTTTCCACCCTGAACGCATACCGTTTACCTTGTAAATTCTTTTCTTTATCCTCCCTCCCGAATTCATCCACCAGGATAAGATCCGTCAACCCCTTTTCATTCAGATACCCGACGAGACAGCTCCCGATAAATCCGGCCGCACCCGTGACGACAATGTATTCCTTCTGCGAATTGATAGTTGCTTCCATATTATAGTTGTTCCATCTCCACCAGCTGGTTCATATAATTTTCTATAGCATGATCATATTTCTCCTTCCAGTCCGACACATTCCCCCATTTCACTCCATCTACTTTAAAAGAACCATCAGTGACAACACCCAGCTCCTCATACGGCAGATTGCCCAGCGCCTTCTTAAAGGCTGCCACCTTGTCCGAAGCGACGGATACCACCACGCGGCTTTGAGATTCCCCAAACCAGTAAGCATCCTTCCGGACAGCCCCATTCCCCGCCTTCACATCGAATCCCAGTCCGTTCGGGAAAGCCGATTCAGCCAGGGTAATGAACAACCCGCCTTCACTGACATCATGGGCGCTATGGATCAGCTTTTCCCGAATCAGCCTCGCCACCGTCTCCTGTAACAAAAGCTCTTCCTCCAGCTCAAAATGAGGAGCCGGACTGTATTCCACACCTTTGATCTTATGCAGATATTCAGAGGAATTGATATCGTCATTGCTTTTCCCTAACAGGAAAATAGCGTCCCCTTCTTTTTTAAAGTTCAGCGTCATTTTATGCTTCACGGATTCCAGCAGCCCTACCATGCCGATGGTGGGAGTAGGATATACCGCGCCGCCGGGATGCTGGTTGTAAAAGCTTACATTACCCCCGGTCACCGGCGTATCGAATTTCCGGCAGGCATCCCCCATTCCCTTGATGGCATTCACGAACTGGTAATATACTTCAGGCTCGTATGGGTTTCCAAAATTCAGACAGTTGGTCACTCCCAGTGGCTGTCCCCCGCTGCACACAATGTTTCGGGCAGCTTCCGCCACGGCGATCATCGCCCCTTTATAAGGGTCCGCAAATACATAGCGGCTATTGCAATCCGTTGTTACAGCCAGGGCCTTGCTTGTTCCCTTTGCCAGCACCACCGCCGCATCACTGGGTTGATTGGTGGAGGAGTTGGCAGTCCCCACCGTGCTGTCATACTGAACAGCGACCCATCTCTTGGACGCTATATTAGGCAGCGCTATCAGTTGCCCGGCAATGGCCCGAAGATCACTGGGCACAGGAATAGCACCCGGATCAAAAGATTTTATTTCAGAAAAATACGCCGGCTCTTTATAAGGACGATCATACTGAGGCGCGCCGCCACCCAGCACCAGCTCATAAGCGGGTATCTCAGCTTCCAGCTGTCCGTTCATATAGAATCTAAGCATTCCGTCCTCCGTCACATGCCCTATCTCCGCCACAGGCAGGTCCCATTTTTCAAAGATGCGCACCACTTCCGCTTCCCTTCCTTTTTCAACGACCATCAACATACGCTCCTGGCTCTCGCTCAGCAGCAGCTCCCACGCCTTCATATTCTGCTGGCGGGCCGGCACCTTGTCGAGATCGATATGCATTCCCACCTCTCCTTTGGCGCTCATTTCCGAAGTGCTGCAGATGATGCCCGCAGCGCCCATATCCTGCATACCTACTACCGCGCCCGTCTTGATGACCTCCAAACAGGCTTCCAGCAGCTTTTTCTCCTGGAAGGGATCACCCACCTGTACCGCCGGCAGCTCCTTGGTGCTCTCGCCCGTGATATCGGCGCTGGCAAAAGAAGCTCCTCCAATACCGTCCTTACCGGTAGCGCTGCCTACAAAGATGACAGGATTACCCTTTCCCTTCGCCGTAGCCGAGATGGTCTCCCCATTCCGCAGGATCCCGACACTCATAGCATTCACCAGCGGATTGGTATGATAACAATCTTCGAAATATATTTCACCACCCACCGTAGGTACGCCAAAACAGTTGCCATAATGCCCGATACCATGCACCACTCCGGACAGCAGATGCTGCGTCTTCCCGTCCCTGAGATTGCCAAACCGGAGAGAATTGAGCGAGGCGATAGGCCGGGCTCCCATCGTGAAAATATCGCGGTGGATACCCCCTACCCCCGTTGCGGCGCCCTGGAAAGGCTCGATAGCGGAAGGGTGATTATGGCTTTCGATCTTGAATACAACCCCAAACCCATCCCCTATGTCCATCAACCCGGCATTCTCCTCACCAGCCTTGACCAGCATCTTCTTCCCCTCACGCGGCAAGGTCTTCAGCCACTTGATGGAATTCTTATAACTGCAGTGCTCGCTCCACATGGCGCTAAAGGCGCATAGCTCCGTAAAATTGGGAGTGCGGCCAAGTTTCTGTTTGATCAATTCAAATTCTTCAGGAGTGAGTCTAAGCTGTGCGGCTGTTTTTGCGCTTATTTCCATGGTGTATTGGTGCACCGGGCGATGGCTGACATCGAAAATACCCATCCCCCGTGCACGTCTAATGATGGGCCTTTCGGCCGGCGGGCCCTGGGCCCGCTTAGGCCCCGGTGACCCCGGGCTTTAGAAGCCGCAAAGGTACAATCTCCGGCGGAATTCTCCCCCTTCAAGGGAAAAATTGAATAAATCGATACGAATCAGTAGGTTTGCTTCGTATGCCCCCTAATAAAAGAATTGCTTTTGTAGCCAATACCAGCTGGAGCATCTACAAATTCAGGATCCATCTCCTGGAAAAACTCATCCAAAATGGCTTTTCTGTATTCGTACTGGCGCCTCGGGACAGGTATACGGAAAAATTCGAGGATATAAAAGGACTCACCTTTATCCAGCTGACAAAATTCCGGGCAAAAAGCATTTCACCCTTCCATAACCTTCAGCTAAAAAAAGAGCTCGCCCGGCACTATCGCCAGATCCGGCCCGGTCTTATATTCCATTATACGGTCAAAGCCAATCTCTATGGCTCCAAGGCAGCAGCGAAGGCCCATTGCCCCTCCATCAGCGTCTTTACAGGACTGGGCTACACCTTTTCCAACAGCCTCCTGAGGTCTTTCGTCCAGACAGGACTCCGGCCGGCGCTGAAGAAAAATATAAGCAGCTGGTTCCTCAACAGCGATGATCAGCAACTCTTTATAGAAAAAAAGCTCGTAAAAAAAGAAAAGACCTTCCTTTTGCCGGGCGAAGGCGTGGACACAGATAAATTTTATCCTACACCGTATGATCACCGTCCTGGGATCACCTTCCTGCTCATCGCCAGGATCATAAAGCATAAGGGCATTTACGAGTTCGTCCAGGCAGCAGAGATCTTACAACGCAAGGGCCTGCCGGTAAAATGTCAGCTTCTGGGCTTTTTCGACGAAGGCAGCCGGATAGCCATCTCCCGCCGGGAGGTGGAACTATGGCAGCAAAAAAGCCTGGTACATTATCTCGGCGACACGGACGACGTAGCTCCCTTTATCCAGCACGCAGACTGTATCGTACTTCCTTCCTATCGCGAAGGTATGCCCCTGAGCCTGCTGGAAGGCGCCAGCATGTGCAAGGCATTGATCGCCACCGATACCCCCGGTTGCCGCGCCATCGTCAGGGACGGGATCAATGGCTTTCTCTGCAAGACCAGGGACAGCTCAGATTTGGCAGGCGCCATGGAAAAATATTACCACCTTCCCGCGGAGGAAAAAAGAAAAATGGGATTGGCAGGCAGAGAACTGGTCCTGGAGAACTTTACCCAGGACATTGTCACCAATATCTACCTGGATAAAATAAAGGCGCTGCTGGCCACCCGGCAGGAACATCGATAGAATGCATATTCTCTTATTCATCTTTTATGCCTTTCTTCTCAGTTGGATACTGCTCAGACGCCCTTTCTTTAAGGACCTGCGTCCGGGTCTGGTGATAGCCTTCTTTCTATTAAAAGCGGGTATCGGATGTCTGCATACCCTGATAGCCTATAAATATTATCCCCAGCACGGAGATATCTGGCGATTCTTCCAAAATAGCTTTACCACCCGTCACGACTTGTCGATGGGTCTCTCCTATTTTTGGTCCCGCAACTCCTACCTGATCCACCCGGCCTACTGGCCGCACAACATCCTCGAATGGATGCATGTCCTGTTCAACTTTCTTTCTTTCGACAATCTTTATATCAACACCCTCTTCTTTTCCTTTCTCACCCTCGGCGGAAACATCGCCCTGTTCCGCGTATTTTACGAAAAGTTTGGCCGGGACGCCCTCTGCGGTCTATGCGTGCTCCTTCTGCCTTCCGTGCTGTTCTGGACCTCCTGTATTCACACGGAAGGGATCATCTATTCGATGCTGGGATGGCTCTTCTATGGGCTGCACCGGGGATTTACAAAAGAATGGACCATGGCTCGGATTGTACAGACCATCCTGCTGACAGGCCTGATCATACTCCTGAGACCCGCCTTTGCGGCCGGCCTCCTACCCGCCCTGGTGGTATGGCTGGCGGGGGAGCTGCACATGCGCCGGATTGCCTTCTTCACCAGCCTGGGCGTACTCATATTGCTCATCGTTGGACTCAATCACTATAAGCCCGATGTCCTGAACAGCATCCCCCGGACATTGAGCGCCAGGCAGCAGGAATACCAGCTTCTTGAGGGCAATTCCCGTATCCCGCTGCCTACCCTGCGACCCACCTGGAACAGCTTACGCGATATCCTCCCTGATGCCCTGTTCAATGGCTTCTTCCAGCCCCTTCCGGGCACAGGCGGCCAGAAGATCTACCTGGCATTCTCCCTCGAACTGATTGCCATAGGACTCATCATCGGGATATCCTTCATTATTTTCGTCACCAATGGCGTCCGCGGGCGCCAGCCCTATCCCAGCTTTTATTATCCCCGCTTTTTTGCCGCCGCCAGCCTGATATTGTCTTCTCTGGGAATACTTCTTATAGGCTGCATTATCCCCTTTGTGGGAGCCATCGTTCGCTACCGCAGCATTTTCCTGCCCCTCCTGCTGCCTCCGTATCTGGGAACCCTTCATGATTATTCGAGGTATAGAAGATTGAATAATAAGCTGATCCGCTATATTTTCAAATAACTGCCCCCACCCCTTCTCATCCCCTTTGAATTAGAATTATTTGATATAAATAAAAAAAACATAAAAATCTCACCTAAAATATCTAAAACATATTTTTTTTAAGTTTTTTTGTTGATACCTATTCATTTTTAGGCCTGTTATTCTAAAAAATTGTTTAATATGCTGCAAACATTTAGTTTCGCTAAAACTTTACAGCATGTCATCATTAAGATTTAAAGCCATCGACAATTTGACTACCACGCACGAAACCCAGCTTCCGGGTTCCACCAAGATTACCGCCATCTTCGGCGAAAATGTTTTCACGTTGAAAACAGCCCGGGAATTCCTCAGCGACGAAGCCTATAAGAGTTTACTCGCATCTATCAAGGGTGGTAAGAAAATTGATCGCGCCGTTGCCAACCAGATTGCTTCCGGCATGCGGCAATGGGCAGAGGCGAAAGGAGTGACCCACTTTACACACTGGTTCCAGCCTCTCACCGGAACTACTGCTGAAAAACATGATTCTTTCTTTACTATAAAGAGCGACGGCACAGCCATAGAAGAGTTTGACGGCGCAGCCCTGATCCAGCAGGAGCCTGATGCATCCTCCTTCCCCAGCGGCGGATTACGCGCCACTTTCGAAGCCCGTGGCTACACCGCATGGGACCCCTCTTCTCCTGCTTTTGTCATGGAGATAGGTGCAGGCAAGACCCTTTGCATTCCCACCATCTTCGTATCGTATACAGGCGAGTCCCTGGACTATAAAGCTCCTTTGCTGAAGGCGCTGGCTGCCCTGGACAAAGCCGCTGTAGACGTATGTCATTATTTTGATAAGAACGTAACCAAAGTAACGGCAACCCTGGGATGGGAACAGGAATATTTCATCATCGACGAGGGTTTATTCAATGCCCGTCCCGATCTGGTAATGAGCGGTCGCACCGTTTTCGGCCATTCCCCTGCCAAAGGCCAGCAGCTGGAAGACCATTATTTCGGCAGCATCCCCGAGAGAATTTATGCCTTCATGCGTGACTACGAGCAGGAGTCTTATAAATTAGGTATCCCTCTCCGCACTCGTCATAATGAGGTGGCGCCCGCCCAGTTCGAGTGTGCTCCCATCTTCGAAGAAGTTAGTGTTGCCGTAGACCATAATATCCTGCTGATGGATATCATGGATAGGGTTGCCCGCCGCCATCACCTCCGCGTGCTGCTGCATGAAAAGCCCTTCGCAGGCATCAACGGCAGCGGTAAGCACAACAACTGGAGCATGGCCACCGACACAGGTGTCAACCTGCTGGCTCCCGGCAAAACGCCGAAGACCAATCTCATGTTCCTTACTTTCTTTGTTAATACCATCAAGGCGGTATTTGACTATTCCGATGTGATGAGAGCTTCCATCGCCAGCGCCGGCAACGACTTCCGTCTGGGCGCCAACGAAGCTCCTCCCGCTATCATCTCCGTCTTCATCGGTGAGTACCTGAGCAAAGTGCTGGCTGATGTAAAGGAAAGAGTAGGTGATAAGTTCGATGAACAGGACGAAGCTATTTTAAAACTGGACCTGCACCGCAGCATTCCTGAGCTCCTGCTGGACAATACGGACCGCAATCGTACTTCTCCCTTCGCCTTCACGGGTAATAAATTCGAGTTCCGCGCCGTAGGCAGCAGCGCCAACTGCGCCAATGCGATGATCGCCGTAAACACCATTATGGCCGAGACCCTGAAGAAATTCAAGAAGGATGTAGACGCCCTCATCGAAAAAGGCGACAAGAAAGAGATCGCCATCATGCACGTCATCCGCGAATACGTCGTCAGCAGCGAAAAAGTGCTGTTCGAAGGGGATGGATACAGCGACGAATGGCACCACGAAGCCGAACGCCGCGGTCTGCCCAACTTACGCACAACCCCGCTGGCGTTGGATGCCATGGTCACCGACAAGGCCAAGCACCTGTATGAATCCAATGGCGTATACAGCCACATCGAGCTGGAAGCTCGTCACGAGATCGAGCTGGAAAAATATATCAAGCGGGTGCAGATCGAAGCCCGTATCATGGGTGAGCTGGCCACCAGCCATATCCTGCCCCCCGCCATCAAATACCAGAATACGCTCATCGAAAATATCAAGGGCCTGAAAGAGCTGGGATTAAAGGACAGCGCTTATGCCAACCAGAAAGCTATTTTGGAAAAGATCTCCGAGCACATCAGTAAGGTCAGCGCCCTGGTGGAAAAAATGATCGAAGCCCGTAAAGTGGCAAACGCCATCGGCGACACCCGCACAAAGGCCATCGCCTACAACAGCCAGGTGAAAGAGCCTTTCTTCGACGAGATCCGCTATCATGTTGACAAGCTGGAGCTCCTCGTAGACGACAAAGAGTGGGTTCTCTCCAAATACAGGGAAATGTTGTTCCTCCGCTAGATATTAAAAAACCCCGCCTCTGGCGGGGTTTTTACTTATAATTTCTCGTGCGTCCATTTCAGCGCCGTCTCCAGCTGCTGCTTCATCGTCAAATGTGAATTGTCCAGCATCACCGCATCATCGGCCTTCCTGAGCGGACTCACTTCCCGGTGACTGTCGATATAATCCCGCATTTCCAGGTTATGTTTTACCTCCTCCAGCGTGATATTGGGATTCTTCTCGAATAATTCCTTAAACCTCCGCTGAACCCTTACCTTCTCATCCGCCGTCATAAATATCTTTAATTCCGCGTGGGGGAATACCGTCGTACCAATGTCCCGGCCATCCATGACAATGCCCTTATTTTCCCCCATCTCCTGCTGCTGAGCCACGGCAAACTCCCGCACTGCCTTGATAGCCGCCACCTCGCTCACCTTTTCAGCGATCACCAGGTCCCGGATGACATACTCCACGTTTTCCCCGTTGAGCCACATCTCGGTCTGTCCCGATTTGTGATTGGATACGAACTCCAGCACGATATGCCGCAGCGCATCCTGCACTGCCTCCGGATGGGTCCAGTCTACGTGGTTACGAAGAAAATACAGTGTAATGGCTCGATACATGGCGCCACTGTCGATATACTTGTACTTCAGCTCACGCGCCAGCTGTTTTGCCAGTGTGCTCTTCCCCGTAGAGCTCCACCCATCGATGGTGACGATGATCTTTTTCATTTGCGCCGTAAAATACAAAAAAAGAGGCTGCTCCTTCGAGACAGCCTCCGTTTATTTCGTCCGTCAAGCACACTTCACTCAGAACTCCGTCGGACCTGCTTCGCCACGGTCCTTCGAGTAACCTTCGCTCGGTTATGCTTCGGATTTTTCTTTTGCTTTTTCTTTCAGTGTGAACCTGATCTTGGCATTTTCCTTATCGAGATCGGCAACCAGCACATCGCCATTCTTGATGCTCATATTCAGGATCTCTTCCGCCAGAGGATCTTCCAGATACTTCTGGATGGCCCTGTGCAGGGGACGGGCGCCAAACTGCTGGTCATAACCCTTGTCGGCGATAAAGTTCTTGGCTTCTTCCGTCAGCTCGAGCGTAAAGCCCAGTGTGGTGAGTCTCTTCAACACTCCCTTCATGAGGATATCGATGATCTGGAAGATATGCTCCTTGTTGAGGGCATTAAATATAACCACGTCGTCGATCCTGTTCAGGAACTCAGGGCTGAACGTACGCTTCAACGCTTTTTCGATGACAGCCTTGTTGTTCTCATCGGCGTTTTGTGTCCGGGCGGCCGTTGCAAAACCTACTCCGTCTCCAAAGTCCTTCAGCTGGCGAACACCAATATTGGAGGTCATGATGATCAGGGTATTCTTGAAATCCACTTTCCGTCCTAAACCATCTGTCAGCTGACCGTCATCAAGCACTTGCAGCAGGATATTATAAATGTCCGGGTGAGCTTTTTCGATCTCATCCAGCAGGATCACCGAGTAAGGCTTACGACGTACTCTTTCCGTCAGCTGACCGCCTTCTTCATATCCAACATATCCCGGAGGCGCGCCGATCAGACGGCTCACCGTGAATTTCTCCATATACTCGCTCATGTCTATTCGGATGAGAGAATCTTCCGAATCGAACATGTAACGCGCCAGGGCTCTTGCCAGCTCGGTCTTACCTACTCCGGTGGGACCAAGGAATATAAAGGTTCCGATGGGCTTCTTGGGATCTTTCAGACCGACCCTGTTACGCTGGATGGCCTTTACCACCTTCTGAATGGCTTCATCCTGGCCTACGACCATGCCGCGCATGTCGACAGACATGTTCCGCAGCTTCTCGCTTTCTGCCTGTACCATTCTCTTCACGGGTATGCCCGTCATCATGCTCACCACTTCAGCGATATTTTCTTCATCGATGGGATAACGCTTGTGCTTGCTTTCTTCTTCCCATTCGGATTTGGCCTTCTCCAGATCCTCTTGTAAACGCTTTTCCGTGTCGCGGAGAGAAGCGGCCTCTTCGAACTTCTGGCTTTTTACCACCTTGTTCTTTTCATTCTTCACATCTTCGATCTTCTTTTCCAGGTCGACGATATTCTGGGGAACATTGATATTCTTCAGGTGCACCCGGGCGCCTACTTCATCCAGCACGTCGATAGCCTTGTCAGGGAGCAGGCGGTCCGTCATATAGCGGTCGCTCAGCTTCACACACGCATCGATGGCGTCATCCGAGTAAGTGACATTATGATAATCCTCGTACTTCGATTTGATATTATTGAGTATCTGGATGGTCTCTTCCACACTGGGGGGATCGACCATTACTTTCTGGAATCTGCGGTCAAGAGCACCGTCCTTCTCGATATACATGCGGTACTCGTCCAGGGTGGAGGCGCCAATGCATTGGAGCTCACCTCTTGCCAGGGCGGGTTTGAAGATGTTGCTGGCATCCAGCGATCCGCTGGCCCCGCCGGCGCCGACGATGGTATGTATCTCATCGATGAAAAGGATCACATCGCGATTCTTTTCCAGTTCATTCATGATAGCCTTCATCCTTTCTTCGAACTGGCCACGGTACTTCGTGCCTGCTACCAGGGCCGCCAGGTCCAGGGAGATGACCCGCTTGTCGAACAGCACGCGGGATACCTTGCGCTGTACGATACGAAGAGCAAGACCTTCGACGATGGCAGTCTTACCCACGCCGGGCTCTCCGATAAGGATCGGGTTGTTCTTCTTGCGGCGGGACAGGATCTGGGATACCCTCTCGATCTCTTCTTCCCTGCCTACAATGGGATCCAGAGCCCCCATCTCGGCCAGCCGGGTAATATCCCTGCCGAAGTTGTCCAGGACAGGGGTCTTGCTCTTGGCATTGCCGGCAGACCTTGCCTTTTGCTGAGAATATTTCTTTTCTTCGTCGAAGTCGTCGTCGTTCTCTTCGGCGTACTCGCTCCGGATGTCGTTGCTTTTCACAACGCCTAATTCGTTTCTGAACAGATCGTAATCCACGTCAAATTGATTTAAGATTTGAGTAGCTATGTTTTCTTTGTTCTTCAGGATGGAGAGCATCAGGTGTTCAGTTTCTACTGTGGGGCTCTTCAGGGCTTTCGCTTCTAAAACCGTCACTCGTATTACTTTCTCCGCCTGCTTGGTCAGGGGAAGACTATTGATATTGGCGATGTTCTTACCGGTCTTGTCTTTTACTGCCATTTCCACCTCCTTCCGCAGCTCATACAAGTCCACATTGAAGCTTTTCAATATGCGGACAGCTGTATTGTCCCCCTCACGTATCAACCCCAGCAATAAGTGCTCCGTACCGATAAAATCGTTCCCCAGACGCAACGCTTCCTCCCTACTGAAAGATATAATCTCCTTTACCTGGGCTGAAAAATTGTTATCCATTTTTAAGTTATTGAGCTTTATACAATAATAACGAATATTTTTGACTTCTGTTTCCGCTGTTTTATTAACGGCCGTTAATAATATTTAAGTATTATGCAAGTCAAAATTGATACCAAGGAAAAATTTCATGCCATTACGATCAATGAATCCAATCTTGCTGCTAATATGACAGCGGATCTTGAGCAACGTTTACTCCCTTTTCTCGAAAGGGACGTTAAAAACGTGGTGCTTATCCTTAAAGACACTCAAAACATTGAGGATGCTGCGGCCGAATGCCTCGTACGGATCCAGCAATCCTTCTACGATGCAGGCTCCTCCTTCGTTATATGCGAATTGACATCTGAGGTCGAAAAGAACCTGGAATCCGGCGGACTGCTCGAGCTGATGAACGTAACCCCCACTGAAAGCGAGGCATGGGATATCGTTCAAATGGAAGAGCTGGAGAGAGAGCTCTTGAATGGACCGGATCTGTAAGCCTCTGTTTATGTGTTGATTACAGCCAGGTTTATCCCTTTTTCCCTCTCTGCAGGACAGAAAGTCAGAAGAGCATCAAATCAATCAGCACAATGTCTTTCGGTATTTCTTCTATTCTTACTGAAGTCCTTGCCCGGTCGTCTGGGGTGGAGAAAACCAGTCCCTTACAAGTTCGGGCAGTGGCGGAGGTTCCATCAACAACGCATACCTACCAGGAACCGCTGGAAGCGGTTCGTCCGAAGGACAGACATCAGCGATATGCGGAAATTGGGCTATTTTTCACACAGGACCGATTTCCGCACTTATAACAACAGGCCAGCAGCAGCATTGGTTCTGTAAGGTAAATGATGCTGCCCGGTTTCCGGATTTATTTGTCCTGGAAAGGTAGGGACTGGCCTTATTGGGGGCTACAGCTACGATCCGGGTTCCCCAAGTCATTGCCTGCAAAGTGATTGCCGGCAAACAGGTGCTTGTATTGGAATGGATCGAAGAAGGGCTCCGGTCTGACAGTTTCTGGACCACGTTTGGCCGGCAGCTGGCGCGGCTTCACCAGGTCACTGGTCCTCGCTTCGGTCTCAGTATCGCCCCACTCTCTGATGGATTATCTCCTGCGCCCCTGATCCTGCTCTTCCGCTGAACAATTATATGGGTTCCCTTCCCCCAAGGCAATACCCCATCACCTGACTGGGTAGAATTCTTTCATAACGAGAGGCTTGAACCCCAGCTAAAGCTGGCCGTGGACAAAGGTCACCTGGGCGCCAGGGAGATCCGGCAGTTCCAGAAACTGTACAAGGCCTTGGACACCATATTCGAAAAGGAGCCCCGGCCAGGGCTACGCCCCGTAACCTTCGGGCAGTTCCAACACTGTCGGACCCTCTCGGTTATACAGTCGATCTGTGGAGCGGCAACTTACTCTGTGACACCCAGGGGCCATCCCGTGCTTATCGACCCAGCGGTCTATCTATTTGGCGGCACGCGCGTTCTGGAATATAACGCGTCCCGCCAAAACCTCTAATGATGGGCCTTCGGTCAATCGCCCGTGGCGGTTTTTGGGACACAGGAGCATGGACCTGGCCATGACTACCCTATTTGGCGGCTTCGAGCGGGCTTTTTACGAAGCGTATGCCTGGCATTATCCATTTCTTCCAAACTATCGGCAGCAGTGGGATATTTGTAACCTCTACCCTTTATTGATTCACCTTAACCATTTTGGGACAGACCTTCGTCGTGGGGGCCCTTTATCCCCCCTCCTCGGCCGTAACCTTCGCGGGGCTCGGTTATACCTGGGAAATATTTTGCACACAATTCGACGCTTTTAATGTACGTTAGTGGTGGAAGCCCAAGCAGCGGATCACGCCTGGTCTTCGTCTATAGATCGTAACCTTAAAATCGCGTAATGCTGGCCGTCACTATTTTAGGCAATAACTCTGCTTTACCCGCATTCGATCGTCACCCTACCGCCCAGGTCGTGACGATGGAAGATCAGATATTCCTGGTGGATTGTGGCGAAGGCACCCAGATGCAGATGGCCAAATACAAGATCCGGCGCAGCAAGATCAATCACATCTTTATCTCCCACCTGCATGGCGATCACTATTTCGGGCTCATCGGCGTATTGACCAGCATGGGGCTGTTGGGCAGGTCTCAGGACATGCACATCTATGCTCCGCCTGTGCTGAAGGATATCATCGGGCTGCAATTGAAGGTCGCCGATATTCATCTTCCCTATCCCCTGCATTTTCATCCGCTGGAGAAAGAAGGCGTTCTCGTCCGGGAATCCAAATTCGAGGTCAGCTGCTTTCCCGTCTACCATCGCATCGAGTGCTGGGGATTCAAGTTCCGTGAGATACGCCCTTTCCGTCGTGTGAATCCCGATAAGGCAAGGCAATACGGAGTGCCCTCTTCTTTTTTCGACAGGCTGAAATGGGGCGAAAGCTATCTCACCAAAGATGGGCAGCTGGTAGAGAACGGCTGGGTCACTGAACCCGCCACCCGCGCCAAGTCTTATGCCTATGCTGCGGATACCCTTTTCGATGCGCGCATCGTCGAAAGCGTCAGGGGAGTGGACCTGCTCTATCACGAGACCACCTATCTAAAGGACCTCTCCGAACAGGCCACCAAGCGGTTTCATAGCACTACCGCCCAGGCAGCCACGGTCGCCCAGCAGGCCGGGGTCCAACGGCTCATCATTGGTCATTTCAGTTCTAAGTATGAAAAGCTCCAGGCCTTCGAACAGGAAGCCCGGGAAATATTTCCCCACACCGACCTGGCATTGGAAGGGGTGACATATAGAATATAGTAATTGACAATTCATAAAATCCAGAATGATGAAAAACCTGTTCCTCTCTTCCCTTGTGTTGCTTTATGCCCTATACACTGAAGCTCAGAGCATTATTATCAAGAAATCCGATGCAGAGATCAAGCCGGCCTACCAGCAGCTGTTGCTATGCCCTGACGGGGATTATCTTTCATTATCCTATACTTATTCGTCTGATCCCTTTTTCATCAGCAGGTTCGATCCCCGGTCATTATCTCCACGTTATAACAATAGTCTGCCGGAATTTAAAAAAGAGGTTTTTCGGGCGATGGGATATGGAGGCGACAGGCTATTTGTCTTCACTACAAATGATAAAGAGGGAAGCATATCCAGGTATGAGATCGATGACAAAAATGGTTCCGTGACGGCGTCGCCGGTTACATTATTTAAGGTAGATAAAGTATATGATTTCAACTATTCTTTTGGCAGCTCTCCCAACGGTCAATTTCACTATTTGATAGCCACCAAATACGACAGAAAAAAGAAAACTACTTTTTTACAAGGCGTCATAATGGATCAGCAGATGAATACGACGGGGAATTTTTCAACTACCATTGAAGCCGATAGACAGGACCCTACAAATTTCGGGAACTTCAACGCACTTCAGGCTGACGATGGCATCGTCTCCATTATTTGCGTAGGGGCCAACCAACCCGACAAGACGGAATACAGGCCCATGTCGTATACACTGGTACAGCTGGATGTAAAAGGCAAGGTCACCTCCGCCCCCATGGAAGGAATGCCTTCCGGCGCTCTAAAAAATTTCGTCTGGACCACCAATGGCCGTCAGCTCAGCTTTACGGCCTTTCAAATGAAAAATAGCAAAAGCGCGGGATTTACCCACTTCCTCACCGGCATTTATGATCCTCTTCAGAAAAAATGCTCGGACCTTCGGGAGTTCGAATTAAGTGCGATCCTAAAACTGCCGCCGGTCGATAAGCTGCCGGACATGATAAAGGAGTTCCAAAAATCCGGCGCATTGAGGTGGGATGTTAGCTTGATAAAAAAGATATCGCTTTCCGATGGCTCAAAAGCGCTGATTTTGGAAGGCGGCAATTCTTTGTCCGTTATGACAGGCTTCGGTCCTTCCACGTTTACGCCGACTCCGGGCGCAAATGCATCTGCCGGTTCTATTACCTATTATCAGCGCTTGGATCTTTATATTTTGAAATTGGACAAGAACAATACCCCGCAATGGTTTGAGGTCTTCCCCAAATGGCAGGAAGAGCCCGATAATGCTGTTAGCATCGGCACTGCTGCTATGGCCGACAGCCATGACAACATCCATTTATTTGTATATGACCACGAAAAAGATCTGGATGCATTTAGCCCCCATATATATCATGTCTATCCATTTCGATACAAAAGTGGTAAGCTGGCAGACGTCATGCTCACTCCGGATGGGAAATTAACCAAACAGCTTTATGACGTGCAGGATCCGGAATTCCGTTTGAGACCCGAAACAGCTATCGCCGGACAGAAAAATGTCATCTTTCTGATGGCCATGAAATACCATGCTTCACTGCAGCATGCCTTCGAGAAGTCCAATTACAAAATGGCGACCATCGAGGTCAAACAATAAAAGCTTCCATTATCGTATATTCCATTATCGTATAAAAAAAGCCGGCCCATCAGGCCGGCTATAAATTGAGAATACTATTTCTTACTTTTTCACATATGCCCTTATTTTCTCCTGCAGCCCTGCGCTCACTGGCACCACCGGCAGA
>Ga0207667_10001677_pt1 | contig 27886 bp, 30 predicted proteins | sample KBSCornC52_FD_184301 | JGI IMG/M metagenome (GOLD analysis project Ga0207667, IMG submission 184301) | Corn rhizosphere microbial communities from Kellogg Biological Station, Michigan, USA - KBS Corn C5-2 (SPAdes) (version 2) | ecosystem: Host-associated > Plants > Roots > Rhizosphere > Soil ...
AGCCCGACATGGGCCGGCAGCGGCGGCTTGGCGCGCACCTGGCCGCGCTTGCCCTCGATCGAATCGAGCAGCGCGGTCTCCTCGCCGCAGACATAGGCCCCTGCCCCGACGCGCACCTCCAGCGTGAAGGGCGCGACGATATGCGCGGCGAGCGCGATCGCGCGCTGCATGACGTCGATCGCGAACGGATATTCCGAGCGGATGTAGACATAGCCGTGCTGCGCCCCGACGGCATGAGCGGCGATCGCCATGCCCTCGATCAGGCAGAAGGGATCGCCCTCCATCAGCATGCGATCGGCGAAGGTGCCGCTGTCGCCCTCGTCGGCGTTGCAGACGATGAACTTTTCCCCGCCCGGTGCATCGAGCGCGGTCTGCCATTTGATGCCGGTCGGGAAGCCTGCACCGCCGCGTCCGCGCAAGCCGGAATCCTTCACCGCCGCAACAACGTCCTGCGGCTGCAGCAGCCGCGCAGCATTGAGCCCACGCCAGCCGCCATGCGCTTCATAATCGAGCAGGCTCAACGGATCGGTGATGCCGCAGCGCGCGAAGGTGAATCGCCGCTGCCTGGCGAAGAAGGGCAGTTCCTCGATCTTGCCGAGCCGGTTGCGATGGCTGCCGTCGAGCACCGCGGCGACCTCGTCCGCCGTGACCGGACCGAAGCCGATGCGACCCTCGGCGGTTTCGACCTCGACCAGCGGCTCGATGCGGAACAGCCCGCGACTGCCGGTGCGAATTACCTCGGCGCCGGCCGCGACAAGCGCATCGGCGACCTCGTCGCTGCCGAGCGCGACCGAGGCCATGTCGGCCGAGACCCAGGCGCGGGTCATGTCGATATCCGCTCGGCAATGAGATCGAGCACGCCGAGATCGATGCGGCACACCGGACGGCCATTGACGATCGCGTTCGGACCGATCGCGCAGAGGCCGATGCAATAGACCGGCTCCAGCGTCACTTGCCCGTCGGCGCGCGTCTCGCCCATCGCCACGCCCAGCCGTGCGCTGGCCGCCGCCTCGACCGCTGCCCCACCCCGCGCCTGGCAGGATTCGGCGCGGCACAGCTTGACGACATGCTTGCCAGCCGGCCGGGTGCGGAAGTCGTGATAGAAGGAGACGACGCCATGGACCTCGGCGCGGCTGAGGTTCAGTCCTTCGGCGACCAGGGGAATGGCCTCCCTGGGAATATGGCCAAGGGCGTCCTGAATCGCGTGCAGCAAGGGCAGCAGCCCGCCGCGCTCATCGGCATGGCGCGCGACCAAGGTCGCTACCTCATCCTCAACAGACCTCTCCAGCGCCACGGCCGTACTTTCGTTGCGGCCCACGCCGTAACGCGCCCGCTAGGTAAATAATGCTGCACTAATATCGCGCGGTAAGCGCGTGCGGGCAACCCAAGCGCTGCTTAGGGCTGATCTGGCGGTCGGCCAATCTCGCACCGGAAAATACGATAGCCGACGTCCAGCGCCTCCCGGCCCATCAGATCGCCATTGCACTCCAGCCAGCGCCCGCCGTCGAGATCCGCGCGCAGCCTGGCGAGGCCGGGTTCGGCATCAAACTGCGAGAAGCTGGAAATGGCGCTGCGCACCTCGGGGATGAGATAGGCCTCCGGCCGGCGCCAATAGGCTCCGAGGACGCCGTCGGTGCAATCATGTGGAGTGGGGACCGGCGTCACGGTCACTGGTCCAATGACGCGCTCGAGCAGTGCTGTCATGATTGGCGTGGCCGGGAAGGTCTGGCGATCCATTACCATGATTTCGGGAAAATAATCCTCAGTCAGCCAGAAGGGTCCTTCGTCGGGCACCCAGCTCAGCAGGACGATGCGCTTGCGCGCCACGCGCGCCATCTCGGCAAGGCCGCGCGCCTGATCCGTCCAATGATGGAAAGTGAGCACGCCCATAGCTGCATCGACCGACTTGTCGGCGAGCGGAAGCACCTCGGCCGTTCCCCGCAAGCAGGGCGCCGCGCGGGCCGGCCGTTGCGCGATCATCACATCCGAGGGCTCGACTGCCAGCACGCCTCGGTCGGTCGGCTCGTAGGAGCCGGTCCCGGCGCCGACATTCACCACCGTCGCGGCGTCGCCCAAGGCAGCGTCGATCATCGCCGCGATTCTCGGATCGGGCCTGCGCAGCTCGGCATAGTTCAGCCCGATGCGATCGTAGAGTGCCATTGCCCCCTTCCCTCTTTCCTGTCCGTCAGCTCGATTGACACTCCCAGCGACGACCAAGCAGATGGGCCGCGAAATCGGCGACGTCGATAGGCTGATTCACGGACGATACATCACCCCGGGGGGTAGCGTCAGTCCGCGGGGGAAGAGCGAATGGCATCTGTAGCGCAGGAACGACAGATGCCGGGCCTCGCCGCGGCCTGGTGGACCGCGATCGTCGGCGCGATCTTCAACGGGCTGTCGCTGCTCGATCGCACCGTGATCGCGGTGGTGCTGCCCGAGATCCGCCAGGATCTCGGGCTCACCGCGTTTCAGATCAGCGCCGTCCAGGGCATCAGTTTCGTCCTGTTTTACAGCGTCATGGGCGTAATCATCGGCGGGCTGGTCGATCGCTATTCGCGGCGCTGGATCATGTGGGGCAGCATCACCATCTGGTCGCTCGCGACCGCGGCGCATGGGCTCGTCTCGACCTATCGCGGGCTGTTCGCGGCCAGGCTGGTGGTGGGTTTCGGCGAGGCGTCGATCTCTCCGGCCGGCCATTCGATGCTCTCGCTGAATTTTCCGAAAGACCGGCTGGCGACGCCGCTCTCGCTGTTCGTTGCGACCGGCCTCGGCGGTACCGGCCTCGCCTATTATCTTGGCGGCGAGCTGCTGACCTATTTCCAGCGCGCGTCACTGCCGGCGCCCTTCGGCGATCTCGCGCCCTGGCGGCTTGTGATGATCGCAATCGGCCTCCCTGGCATCCTTATCGCCTTGCTCGCCTTCACGATGAACGATCCGCGCGACGCCCGCCCGATCGAGAAGCATGAGCTCGCCAGCTGGGGCGAATATTTCACTTACCTGTTGAGCCATTGGCGGCTCTTCGGCGGCTTGATGACCGGCTATGCCTTCGTCTCGATCGTCAACACCGCAACGACCTTTTGGGCACCGACCTATGCACGCACGGTGCTGGGCGTGCCCGCCGACACGATGGGAAAGATTATGGCCGTAGCGGTCGGCGTGAGCGGCATCGTCGGGGGCGTGGCGATGGGCATGATCACCGACTGGCTGACCCGCCGCGGCGTCCTCGATGCGCCATTGCGCTGCCTGTTCGTTTCGGCGGTTATCGGGATGCCGGCAGCGGCCGCAGGCTATCTCGCCGACAGCCCGACGATGCTCTACATCGGCCTCGCTGTCTTCCAGGCGACGGTGGTCGCAACCTACGGCCCGATGTTGGCCGGGATCCAGATCATCTCGCCGGTCGCGATGCGCGGGCGCATGGCCTCGACGGTCCTGCTGACCGCGACGATCGGCGCCTTCGCGGTCGGCCCGATGATCACCGGCGCGCTGACCACCTATGTCTTCGGCGATGCGAAGATCGGGCCGGCGGTGGCGACGACAATCCTCATTGCCGGGCCGATCGGCACCTTCTTCTTCTGGCAGGCGCGCAAGCATTACATCGCGCGGATGCAGGCGGTGTCGTGAGGCCTCAGCCCTCGCCCAGCAGATAGTCGACGATCACATCGGCCGCCTCTTCAGCGCTAAGCGTCGTCGTGTCGATCCGCAGCTCCGGCTCTTCGGGCGGCTCATAGGGGCTGTCGATGCCGGTGAAGTTCTTCAGCTCACCGGCCCGCGCCTTCTTGTAGAGACCCTTGACGTCACGCTTCTCGGCCTCGGCCAGCGGCGTATCGATATGGACCTCGACGAACTCGCCGGGGGCCATCATCTGGCGCACCATCTCGCGCTCGGCGCGGAACGGCGAGATGAAGGCGGTGATGACGATCAGGCCGGCATCGGTCATCAGCCGCGCGACCTCGCCGACACGGCGGATATTCTCGACCCGGTCGGCGTCGGTGAAGCCGAGATCCTTGTTGAGGCCGTGACGGACATTATCGCCGTCGAGGAGGAAGGTGTGGCGGTTCATCCGCGCCAGCTTCTTCTCGACGATGTTGGCGATGGTCGACTTGCCCGCGCCCGACAGACCCGTCAGCCAGACCACCGCCGGCTTCTGGTTCTTGAGCGCGGCGTGATGCGCCCGGCCGACGTCGACCGGCTGCCAATGGACGTTCTGCGAGCGCCTGAGCGAGAAGCGCAGCATGCCGGCCCCGACGGTGGCGTTGGTCAGCTTGTCGATCAGGATGAAGCCGCCGAGCGTGCGGCTCGCCTCATAGGGCTCGAAGATGATCGGCCGGTCGGTCGAAAGATTGACCACGCCGATCGCGTTCAGCTCCAGCGTCTTCGCCGCGAGATGCTCCATCGTGTTGACGTTGACCTGATACTTCGGCGCCTGGACCGTCGCGGTGACCGTCTGGGTAGCGAGCTTCAGCCAATAGGCGCGGCCCGGCAGCATCTCCTCATCGGCCATCCATACCAGCGTCGCCTCGAACTGGTCGGCGACCTGCGGCGGCTCCTGCGCGCCAGAGATAACGTCGCCGCGGCTGCAATCGACCTCATCGGCCAGCGTCAGGGTAATCGACTGGCCGGCAACGGCGCGATCGAGATCGCCGTCGAAGGCGACAACTTTTTCGACGGTCGTGGTGCGGCCCGAAGGCAGGATGCGCACGCTGTCGCCCGGCGAGACCGAGCCGCCTGAGATCAGCCCGGAAAAGCCACGAAAATCGAGATTGGGCCGGTTGACCCATTGCACCGGCAGGCGGAACGGCTTCGCCTGATCGGTCGCAACGTCGATCGGCACGGTCTCGAGATGATGGATCAGCGACGGCCCGTGGTACCAGGGGGTGTTGTCCGACGGCGCGTTGGTGATGTTGTCGCCATAGACGCCTGAGATCGGGATCGGCACGAAATCGGCGATGCCGATCGAGCTGGCGAAGGTGCGATAATCGGCGACGATGCGCTCGAACACCGCCTGGTCGTAATCGACCAGGTCCATCTTGTTCACCGCCAGCACGATATTCCTGACGCCGATCAGATGGGCGAGGTAGCTGTGCCGCCGGGTCTGGACGAGCACGCCCTTGCGCGCGTCGATCAGGATCACCGCGAGGTCGGCGGTCGAGGCGCCGGTGACCATGTTGCGGGTGTACTGCTCATGGCCGGGCGTATCGGCGACGATGAACTTGCGCTTGTCGGTCGAGAAAAAGCGATAGGCGACGTCGATCGTGATCCCCTGCTCGCGCTCGGCGGCAAGGCCGTCGACCAGCAGCGCGAAGTCGATCTCCTGGCCGCGCGTGCCGACGCGTTTGGAATCGGCCTCGAGCGCGCTCAGCTGATCCTCGAAGATCATCTTCGAATCGTAGAGCAGCCGGCCGATCAGCGTGGACTTGCCGTCGTCGACGCTGCCGCAGGTGATGAAGCGCAGCAGGCTCTTGTGCTGATGCTGGCGGAGATAGGCGTCGATATCCTCGGCGACCAGATCCTGGGCGCGATAGGAGGAGTCGGCGGTGGTGTCGCTGTCCGCCATCTCAGAAATACCCTTCCTGCTTCTTCTTCTCCATCGACGCCGCCTGATCGTGATCGATCGCGCGGCCCTGCCGCTCCGAGGTCGTCGTCAGCAGCATTTCCTGGATCACCTCGGGCAAGGTCTTGGCCTCGCTCTCGACCGCGCCGGTCAGCGGATAGCAGCCGAGCGTGCGGAAGCGGATCGAGCGTTCGACCGGCACCTCGCCAGGGTTCAGCGGGAAACGGTCGTCGTCGACCATCAGGATCAGACCGTCGCGCTCGACCGTCGGCCGTTTCGCCGCGAAGTAGAGCGGAACGATCGGCACATCCTCGAGGTGGATATATTGCCAGACGTCGAGCTCGGTCCAGTTGGAGATCGGAAAGACCCGGATGCTTTCGCCCTTGGCCTTGCGCGCATTGTAGAGGTTCCACAGTTCGGGGCGCTGGTTCTTCGGATCCCAGCGGTGATTGGCCGAGCGGAAGCTGAACACGCGCTCCTTGGCACGGCTCTTCTCCTCATCGCGCCGCGCGCCGCCGAAGGCGACGTCGAAGCCATATTTGTCGAGCGCCTGCTTCAGCCCTTCGGTCTTCCACATGTCGGTGTGGAGCGGGCCGTGATCGAACGGATTGATGCCGCGCGCCTCCGCCTCGGGATTGCGGTAGACGATCAGCTCCATCCCGCTCTCTTTCGCCATGCGATCGCGCAGGCGGTACATATCCTGGAACTTCCAGGTCGTATCGACATGGAGCAGCGGAAACGGCGGCGGCGACGGATAAAAGGCTTTCCGCGCCAGATGTAGCATCACCGCCGAATCCTTGCCGACCGAATAGAGCATCACCGGCTTTTCCGCCTCGGCAACCACCTCGCGCAGGATGTGGATCGATTCGGCCTCGAGCCGCTGGATATGGGTCAGGGTAACGGGATCGGTCATTGGTCGTCCGTAAGGAAGGGCCGCAGCACCGGCGGCTCGAATGGGCCGGTGGCGACGAAGCCAGGATTGTAGAAGCGCGGCTTGCCATAGGGCAGCGGCTGGCCATCGACATCGAAGGTGCGCCCGCCTGCCGCGCGCAGCACGGCGTCGCCGGCGGCAGTATCCCATTCCATCGTCGGGCCCGCGCGCGGATAGACATCCGCCTCGCCGCTCGCGATCAGGACGAATTTCAGCGAGGAGCCGATCGACACGCGCTCGCCGGCGCCGGCGGCATCGAGCCAGGCTTCGGTCGCCGGCGTATTGTGCGACTTGGAGGCAACCGCCGTCGGCGGTCCGTTGAAGTCGCGCACCTGCATCGGCCGGGCGTTGACCAGCTCGTTGTTGTGCACCTCGCCGCGCTTCGCCCAGCGGCGGCCACGGACATCGCCCCACCAGATCTCGCCGCGCGCCGGCGCATAGACCACCCCGGTCACCGGCGCGTGGTTGTCGACCAGCGCGACGTTGACGGTGAAATCGCTGCCGCCCTTGATGAATTCCTTGGTCCCGTCGAGCGGATCAACCAGGAAGAATTCGCGGTCGACGTCCGGAATCCGGCCGGCGGCGCATTCCTCCTCGGCGATGACCGGAATACCCGGCGCATGGCGTGCCAGGGCGGCGAGCAGCACCGCCTCGGCGGCATGGTCCGCCGCCGTGACGGGCGACTCGTCGCTCTTGTATTCGGGACTCACACCGCGCTCGCGCTCGACCAGCGTCAGCCGGCCGGCCTCGATCACCGCCGGAATCAGCGCTTCGATCGCGAAATCGTCAGTCTGCACGCCCATGACCGGCTCTACCCCTCATTGCGCGCTGGCCGCTCGCATCGCGGCCGCGGCAAGGCAAGGAAGCTATTGCTGGCGCGGGTAAAGCCAGATTTCAGGCCGTGCGGGCGGCCCGATCAGATCTGGCCGTCCTCCTCATGCGGATCGCGCAGGAACTTGCGCAGCGAGCGGTGGAAGTTGGGGATCGCCCGCTCCTGGATCGGGCTGGTGCGCCCGCCGTTGAAGACGCGCGATTTCATGCCCTTCTGCACCCTGGTGATGTTGGCGAAGTCCTGGGTGTAGATCAGCGGCCATTTGCATTCGCGCCAGTCGTTATAGAACTCGCGCTCCAGCTTCGGCTCGGTGCCGGGGGCGAAGCGCTCCAGCGACCAGATGTCGAAAATGCACATCTCCGGATCGTCGTTGTACGGCCGGAAGCGGTACCACAGCACCGCATCGATCGACGGGTGGAGGAAGATCGTGTTGGGGAAGACGTGCCAGTCGAAGCCGGATTCGGCGAGATATTCCGCCGTCATGCCTTCCGGCCAGCCTGAGCCCGCCTTTTGCGCTTCCTCGAGGGTGAACTGGAAGAGCTTGGCGATCACCTCGTCGGGCGGGGTTTCGTTGGTCGTCTCTTTGCCGATCCGCTGCGCCGCCTGATAGCTCCGATCGCTGTACATCGCGTCGAGGTCGTTCTTCATCTGCTCGGCATATTCGAGGATCAGCTCGCGAAGCGGCACCTCCTTCGGTGGCAAGCGCGGCGAACGGCCCAGCGGGAACCCGCTTTCGACGGCATAGGAAATCCAGCCGTGCCGGCCCATCGGCTTACTCGCCGAGTAGTCGTTGGTGTAGACCATCATCTGGCTGTGCGTCTGCTGCACATGGTAGAATTCGTTGAACGCCTCGGAGACGGTCTTCCAGTTCGCCGGCATGATCGTCGAGCGGTACCAGGCGTAGCGCAGCTTCTCGAACTCATGCTTCGCAGTCAGTTCCTTGACCGGGATCAGGAACTCGTCGAGCGGCTGGCAGTCCGGGTCCATGTTGATGAAGACGAAGCCGCCCCAGGTGCCGACCTGGACGCTCTTCAGCCGGACGTCCTCATCCGAGAGCAGATCACCCCAGTCCTTGCGATCGACGACGCTGATGTTCCGCCCGTCGAGGCCGAAGCGCCAGCCGTGGAAGGTGCAGAGGAACTGCTTGGCGTGGTCGCAGCCCTCGGTCAGGCGATTGCCGCGATGCGGGCAGACGTTGTGGAAGGCTTTGATTTCATTCGGCTTTGACCGGACAACGATGATCGAATCGTCGCAGATGTCATAGGTGACGAAATCGCCGACATTGGGGATCTCTTCCTCGCGACAGGCGATCTGCCAGACGTAGGGCCAGAGCCGCTCCTTCTCGAGCTCGAAGAACTCCCGGTCGAAATAGACCTCCTTGGGGACGAAATCGTCCTTGACGTCCTCGGGAGGAAATTTGTCGGTCACCTTCTTCGCCATCATCGTCACCCACAGGGATTTGGTTCTCATTCCAGATAGGGGCCGGCTTAGCAGCTGTCTTGATGTTACGCGACAATTCTCGGTCAAAAGCCGACAGGAGAAGCCGCCTGGCGGCACCGGCTGGACATCGGGCGTCCGACCGTGGCAGTCGCAGATCATCTGGTAATTTCGCCGGCCGCACCGGCGACTCGCGCCGCTCCGCGGCCCCATTGCAAGAGGATGGCTGAATGAAGGTCGCGCTCGTCACTGGTGCCGGCACGGGAATGGGTGAGGCAACCACAAGGCAGCTGGTCAAGGAGATGGGCTGCGGCGTCGTCATCACCGGCCGCCGCGAGGAGCCGCTGCGGGCGCTCGAGGCCGAACTCGGCAAGGACAAGATCGAGGTGGTCGCCGCCGACATCACCTCCGACGAAGCGCCGAAGCGCCTGGTCCAGGCGGCGATGGATCGCTTTGGCCGGCTCGATTACCTCGTCAACAATGCCGGCATCGGCAAGCCGACCCCGGTCCATGAGACCACCGACGAGGGCTTCGACGAATTCATCAACATCCTGCTGCGCGCACCCTTCCGCATGTGCCGCGAGGCGCTGGCAGTGATGGGCGACGGTGCCTCGATCGTGAACGTCGCCTCGACCTTCGCGGTGATCGGCGGGATGCGCGGCGGGCCGTATTCCGCCGCCAAGGGTGGGATCGTCGCCCTGTCCAAGCATATGGCGGCGCAATACGGCCCGCGCGGCATTCGCACCAACGTCCTCGCCCCCGGCGTGATCGAGACGCCAATGGTCGAATATGCCTGGAGCACGCTGCCGCGCTTCGCCCGGATGAACTTCGACATGACCCCGCTCAACCGCACCGGCACCTCCGAGGATGCGGCCGAGGCGATCTGCTTCCTGCTGTCGGACCGCGCGCGCTTCATCACCGGTCAGGTGCTGGCGCTTGACGGCGGCTGGTCGTCGACCAAGTTCCTCGCCGAGAAGGTGGTGAACGCGGTCGCGGTCGAGGATCCGGCATAATGGCCGGCGAGAAGCGCCGCACCCCCCAGGGCTGGTCGCTCAGGATCAATCCGGAGCGCGCCAAGGCCGCGCGTGACGGCGGCTGGTGGCTCGACAAGACCGCCGCCGATTACGCCGAGGAGCTGGCGGCCAAGGAGCCGGGCCGCATCCTGGTGGTGGACGCCGTGCGCACGCTCGACGCCACGACGCTGCTCAGCGAGGCGAAGACGCTGGCGCGCGGGTTCGTTAAGCGCGGCTTCAAGCCCGGCGACGTCGTTTCGATGATGCTGCCGAACTGGCATGAATCGACCGTCGTCGCGCTCGCCGCCTGCCTTGCCGGCGTCGTCCTGCATCCGATCGTCACCGCCTATCGCGAGGCTGAGGTCGCCTTCATGCTCGGCGATTGCGGAAGCCGCATGATCTTCGTGCCGGAGGTGTTTCGCGGCTATGATTTCGCCGCCATGATGAGGACGGTCTGCGAGCAGCTCGATCGCCCGCCGGAAGTCGTCACCGTCCGCGGTGAGCGTGGCGAATTCACGGATTATGCCAAGATGTTCGCCGAAGACGTCGGCGGCGCCCAGCTGCCCAAGGTCGATCCCGACAGCGTCAAGATCCTGATCTACACCTCGGGCACGACCGGCCGCGCCAAGGGCGTGATCCACACCCATAATTCGTCGCTCGCGGTCTGCGTGCAGGTCAATCGCCATTGGCGGATCAACGGCGACGACCGCTTCTTCATCCCCTCGCCCGTCGGCCATATCGGCGGCTCGATGTACGCCTTCGACATGCCGGTCCTGTTTGGCGCGCGGGCGGTGCTGCAGGACGTCTGGGACGCCGATGAAGGCGTGAAGATCATCGACAAGGAGGGCTGCACCTTCATCGCCGGCGCCACCCCCTTCCTCCAGCAGCTGCTCGCCTCGTCACGCGCGGTCGGCTCGCGCCTGCCGTCGATGCGGCTGTTCATCTGCGGCGGCGCCTCGGTGCCGCCGGCGCTGATCCGCGAGGCCAAGGAGTATCTCACCAACTGCACCGTCACCCGGGTCTACGGTTCGACCGAGGTGCCGGTGGCGACGGTCGGCTCGCCCGATCCCGGCGACACCGATCACGCCGCCGAGACCGACGGCCGCCCCGGCGCCGCTACCGTCAAGCTGGTCGATGCCGATGGCAAGGAAGGCGAGGAAGGCGAGATCTGGCTGCGCGGCCCGCAGATGCTGGTCGGCTATCTCCACCTCGAGGACGAGCAGTCGACCTTCGACGAGGATGGCTTCTTCCGCACCGGCGACCTCGCCCAGCGGGTCGACGGCAACTATCTGGTCGTCTCCGGGCGCAGCAAGGATCTGATCATCCGCAACGGCGAGAACATCTCGCCCAAGGAGGTCGAGGACATTCTCGGCCAGCATCCCAAGATCGCCGACATCGCAATCGTCGGCCTGCCCAATCAGAAGACCGGCGAGCGTGCCTGCGCCGTGATCGTGCCGCGTGCCGGCGAGGAGCCGGATGTCGCCGATCTGCGCAGCTTCCTCGAGGAGCGGCGCGTCGCCCGGTTCAAGATCCCCGAGCAGGTCGAGCTGTGGACCGAACTGCCGCGCAATCCCGCCGGCAAGATCCTCAAGAACAAGATCCGCGACGCGCTGCTCGCCGAGATGCGCCAGGGAGCAAATTAGTGGAATTCGACTGGACGCCGGAGCAGGACGCCTATCGCGAGCGGATCCGTACCGTGCTCGCGCGCGAGCTGCCGGCGGATTGGGATCACATTGCCGTGCACGGCCCGGGCAGCGATGAGCAGACCGCCTTCTCGCGCAAATTCTGCCCGATCCTCGCCGATGAGGGCCTGTTCGTGCCGCATTGGCCGCATGAATATGGCGGCGAGGATCTGTCGAGCTGGCTCCACTTCATCCTCGGCGAGGAGCTGTGGGCGGCGGGCGAGCCGCGCGGCGGCCAGTATATGAACGTCAACTGGATCGGCCCGACGCTGATGCGTTACGGCAATGAGGCGCAGAAGCAAAAGCACCTCACGCTGATCAAGTCGGGCCAGGTGCTGTGGTGCCAGGGCTTCTCGGAGCCGTCGGCCGGATCCGATCTCGCTTCGCTCAGGACCAAGGCCGAGCCGGTCGAAGGCGGCTATAGCGTCACCGGCTCGAAGATATGGACGAGCTACGCCGGCCATGCCGATTTCTGCTTCCTGCTCGCGCGCACCTCGAGCGAGGGCAAAGGCGCGATCGTCATCCTGCTGCTCGACATGAAGTCACCCGGTATCCAGGTGAAGAAAATCCCAGCGCTGATCGGCGAAGGCGACATCCACGAGGTGTTCTTCGACGAAGTCTTCGTGCCCGAGGAGGACCGCCTCGGCGAGGAGGGCCAGGCCTGGCAGATCATCACCGGCGCACTCAGCCATGAGCGCATCGGCATCCCGCGCTACGCCTTCTCGCGCCGCACGCTCGATCGCGCGATCGAGCGGCTGAAGGAGAGCGGCCGGTTCGATGATCCGGTCGTCCAGGATCGCGCCGGCCGCGCCATTGCGCTGTGCGAGGCGGCCCGGCTGATGGTCTACAAGGTGATCGACGAGCGATCGAAGAACAGCCCGGCCAATGCCTTCGGCAATCTCGCGCGCTGGTCGCTGATCCGCGCCGACAACGGGGTCAACGAGTTCCTCACCGAATTTCTGCCGGAAGGCTTGCTCGGCGAATACCCGATGCAGCAGGCGCATCACCAGCGGGCGATCGCCGCCGGCATCGCCTCGGGCGCCGCCGAGATCCAGCTGAACCTCGCCGCCACCGGCTTTCTCGACCTGCCACGGGAGCCGCGTCGTGGACTTTGAGCCCAATGAAGATCAGACCAGCATCCTCGATGGTCTCGAGCAGCTGATCGCTTCGCTCGACACAACCCCGCCGCTCCACGGCGAGATCGCGTCCTGGTCCCAGCTGCTCGATGACACTGTGGCCGAAGCCGGCTTCCTCGGCATCGCCCGCGAAGAGGGCTTCGGCCTGCTCGATGCGGCGCTGATCGTCGAGCGGCTGGCGCGGCTCGGCATCTCCTGCGAAGCGGCCGCCTCGGCGATCGTCGCACCCGGGCTGATCGAGGATCCAGCGCTGCGGCCGGTGGCGCTGGCGAGCTCGATCAACGCCGCGGCGCGCTTCCTGCCGATGGCGCGCGCGTTGCTCGTCGACCAGGGCGAGGATGCGCTGCTCGTCGAAGTCACGCCGGACGCGGTCGAGCCGGTCGAGACATTGTTCGCCTATCCCTATGGCCGGCTGAAGGATCCCGGCTCGCTGCCGAGTACCAGGCTTACCGGCCAGGGGCCGCTGCTGCGTCGCCGCTGGCGGATCGCGATCGCGGTCGAATCCGCCGGGCTGATGCTCTCGGCGCTCGATACCGTGCTCGAGCATGTGAAGTCGCGCATGGCGTTCGGCCGGCCGCTCGGCTCGTTCCAGGCGATCCAGCACCGGCTGGTGATGACCGCCGAGCAGGCCCATGCAACGCTCTGGCTGTCCCGCCAGGCTGCCTGGCGGGACACGGACAGCGATGCCGCGATCGCCTGTGCCTATGCCCAGGAAGCGGTCGGCAAGGTCGCCTATGACCTCCATCAGTTCAGCGGCGCGATGGGGCTGACCACCGAGTTTCCGCTGCACTTCTGGACCTATCGCCTGCGCGCGCTGCAGGGCGAGCTCGGCGGCAGCAGCATCCAGGCCCGCGCCGCCGTCGCGCCGGAGCGCGCCAACGCGCTGGCCTGAAGCCCACATCACGGAGAGCGGCATGGCTGGTCGGTTCGAAGGCAAGGTCGCGGTCGTCACTGGTGCTGGCAACGGCATCGGCCGCGCCACCGCGCATATCTTTGCGAGCGAGGGCGCCAGGGTTGTCGTCAACGACCTCGGCGGCGACGTCTACGGCAGCGGCAGCGATAGCAGCGTCGCGCAAAAGGTCGTCGACGAGATCAAGGCGCTCGGCGGCGAGGCCGTGGCCGAACCCTCGGATTGCTCGACCATGGTCGGCGGCAAGGCGATCACCGAAGCCGCGCTCGACAATTTCGGCCGGATCGACATCCTCGTCCACAACGCCGGCATCATCCGCCCCGTGCGCATCGACCAGATGTCCGAGGAGCAGTGGGACGCGGTCGTCAACGTCCATCTCAAGGGCAGCTTCACCACCGTGCGCCATGCCGCGCCGCATATGGTCAAGCAGCGCAGCGGCGCGATCGTCTGCATCTCCTCGCCTTCGGGCTTCGGCCATGCCGAGATGGTCAATTACGCCGCGGCGAAGGAAGGCATCGTCGGCTTCACCCGCAGCATCGCGCGCGATCTCGGCCCGTTCAACATCCGCGCCAATGCGGTTCGCCCGGTCGCGACGCCGTCGCGGATGGAGCTTCCCGAAGTTCTCGAGGGACTCCGCCACGCGATCGAGGATCTCAAGATTCCACCGCTCGGCATCCAGTGGCAGCCGGCAATCAGCGGCGGCGACACCGTGCCGGGGCCGGAGAATGTCGGCGCAGTGGTTGCCTGGCTGTGCAGCGATTCGACGACCGCGGTGAACGGCCGCGAATATTATATCGCCGGCGGCCATGTCGCCCTGTGCCAGGAGCCGGAGCTGGTCCGCGCACGGTTCAGCAGCAAGGGCTGGGATCTCGACGGCCTGTCGAGCGAAGGATCGGTCAATCAGCTGACCTTCGGCCTGCACAACATTTTCGCGCCGCATAACTAGGCGCACCATCGCAGAAGGATTGAAGACATGGCGGGACGCTTCGAAGGCAAGGTCGCGGTCGTCACCGGCGGCGGCCGCGGCATCGGACGCGAGACCGCCCTGCTCTTCGCCAGCGAAGGCGCGCGCGTGGTGGTCAGCGACCTCGGCGGCGCGGTCGGTGGCGGCGGTTCGGACGCCAGTGTCGCCCAATCCGTCGTCGACGAGATCAAGGCGGCCGGCGGCGAAGCCGTCGCCAATGGCGCCGATGTCGCGACCATGGCGGGCGCGAAATCGGTCATCGACAATGCGATGGACAGTTATGGCCGCGTCGACGCGCTGGTGAATGGCGCCGGCATCCTCCGCACCGGCAAGGTCGACGAGATCGGCGAGGACCTCTGGGACGAGGTCATGCGCGTCAATCTCAAGAGCGTCTTTGCGATGACGCACTACGCCGCGCCGCGGATGAAGCAGCAGCGGACCGGTTCGATCATCGCGATCAGCTCGGCCTCCGGCTTCGGCCATTACGGCATGTCGGCTTACATCACGACCAAGGAGGGCCTCGTCGCCTTTACCCGCGGCATCGCCCGCGAGCTTGGCGAATATGGCATTCGCGCCAATGCGATCCGCCCCTGCGCGGAAACCCGCATGCTGCTGCCCGACGTGGTCGAGGACATGAACTACGTCATCAACGAGCTCGGCCTCTCGCCAGTCGGCGGCCAATGGTATCCGGGCATGAACGGCGAGGAGCCGGCCTGCACAACCGAGCATGTCGCAGCGGTGATCGCCTGGCTCTGCTCGCCGGAGATGGAGCCGCTCAACGGCCGGACGATCTACATCGCCGGCGGCCATGTTTCGCTCGTCGCCGAGCCGGAGCTGATCCGCTCGCGCCATAACGCCAATGGCTGGGATCTCGACAGCCTGCTCTCGCCGGCGGTCGTCACGCAATTCACCTACGACCAGCGCAACCATTTCCCGGCGCGCAATCGATGAGCACGGCTGGATTACCGCCGGTCCACTTCTGCCAGATGGCTTGGATAACCAACGACATCGACCAGGCAGCGGCCTTGTTCCGCGAGCGCCATGGCACCGGCGAGTTCTTCTTCATCCGCAACCTCGAGGCACAGCTCGCGGGCGACAAGATCGCATGGATGAACCTCGCCGTCGCCGACGCCGGCGGCATCGACATCGAACTCATCGAGCCGCTCGGCGGCGATGACCAGGTCTGGCGCGAGATCTTGCGCGGCGACGGCGGCTTCGAGATGCGCTTTCACCATCACGCAAATTTGGTCTCAAGCCGCGCGGATCTCGACCGACTGAAGGCGGAGGGCATCGCCCAGGGCTTCCCGGTCAGCGTCGAAGGCCGCAGCACCGAAGGCCCTGGCTTTTTCTATATCGATTGCCACGCCACGCTCGGCCACCACGTGGAATATCTCTATGCGGAAAGACGGCTGTCGGAGTCGATGGCGGCGGCAGGGAAGTCCGACACTGGCCATCAGGCGTAGCGGTTATGCGCCGATGGTCGATGAATCATGAGTGCACTGTCGCCGCAATTTGTGACGAAGCCGTGAGGCTTTATCCGGGCATGCAAATGTCGGGGATGCACGACGGCAGACAAGGGCCACCATCGGGGTCACAATGCATGTCTGGTGTGCAATTTCCCGGTCCACAAACCATACAGGGAACCGGTCCAGGACTGCACGGCGTCACACCCTGAGGATTGCATAATGCCATCCCATGTATGTCTGGCGCGCAGTCGGGTATGGGCCCACATGCCGGCTGATCTGGCTGACAATGCGGGTCCGGCTCACAACTCGTCGGGCCGCAAGTCTCTGGGTTGCAACCACCTTCTTGAGGAAGGCATGAAGTTAACCCGAAAAACTCCGACTTCATTTCGCGTTGAAATTCCCCAAGCTGGTCACCCTCCAGCGTTGCGGTCAGGCCTCCTGCGAAGAAGTCTCCCACGGGGAAAGCGCGACTCATTGTGCAAGGGAAAATCTCGCCCGAGTAGGTGAGGCAAAGTCTGCTCCGACAACATTGGCCACACAAGCCTTCAAACTTACTTGAATTGGAAGGCGCGAGCGCAAGCTCTTCACCACGTCCAAATCCCCGTATTGAATCATAACGAACGGTACTGATCCCGATGGACTGGAGCAGGTTTCGTGCCTCTTCAAAATGACCTCCATTTTGGGCCATCTCAATGAAACCGATCCGCACGGGAACAGAGTGGCTTCTTAGTTGCCGCAATCCCGCCATCGTTCGCTCAAAACTACCGATTTTCCCGGTGATCGTGTCGTGAATTTGGGACTGCGCCGAATAAAACGAGCAGGCCACCTGCACGCCGAGTTTGGAAAACAAGGCGGCTTTCCGATCATTGACCGGCGTGCCGTTTGTAAAGATTTCAATGAGCGAAAAGTCCAGTTCCCGGCAGCGCGTTACTAGGTCATCGATTCTGGGATACAATAACGGCTCGCCACCTATGAATTGAATTGCCTTGCAACCGACGCTGGCAGCTTCCTCGATGGCCGCAAGCCAATCTTCGTGCCGCATCTTTCCATGCAGCGCAATTTCCGGGCTCGATGATACGTAGCAATGCGTGCACGTTAGATTGCATTTCTGGGTAACTTCGAGCCAAAGAAAATCGAGGCGGCCATGCGCGATTTCGCGCGGACGCCCGGTCTCAGCTTTGGTCAATGTGCTCATGACATCCCCCTTTGGCCGAGCTTGACCAGCAGATACGCACAGCTTTGCCGAGTCAAGCGACCGCACACGATACAGTCGTAACCGTCGAGCGATATGGTCGCTTAGCCGGTTCCGCGCGCATCGCGTGTGACCGCCCAGTGCTTCTTGAAGTCAGCGAGCGACAGGGTCTGAAGGCCCGGCGCCGTAATCCAGATCTCACCCATATTCGCGGCCCACATCGCATCACTCCATGCGATGATGTCCTCGGCCGTTTCCTCTTGGTGATGCAGTGGCGCGCCGAGGCCGGTCCAGATGGCTTTATAGGCCAAAGCCGCTCCCCTCGCCGTCAGGCGTAGCCGTATTTCCGCCGATAGTCGGTGAAGATCTCGGCCATCTCGCCGGTCGACATGCCAAAATCTTCCGGCCTGTGCTTGGGGCCGCCGCCCTTGGCCTCGCGCCGCGGATTGGCGGCGAGCCAGCGCCGCATATCATCTTCGACATCGGCGGTGAGGTTCATCTCGAAATGATCATAGATGCGGTAGATCGTCGCCATCTGGTCGCGGGTGAACGCGCGGAAGTCGACGTCGAGATAGCGCTCCGGCTCGGCCGCCTTGTAGCTCTCGATCTTTCGCGTCGCGAGCTCCCAGAATTCGGCGTCGCGGCGGATCAACCGCTCGGCGTCGAAATTCTCTTCCTCATACATCCGCCGGACGTTGACCAGCAGGTTGACCAGCGACGGCGTCGCCTCGACCGGATCGCGATGGGTCTGGATGATCTGGGCATCGGGAAAGGCGGTGAGCACCGCCTTGATCGAGAAGATGTCGGTCGGATTCTTCATCATCCAGCGCTTGTGCGGCGTGTCGGCGCCGATCAATCGGTGCGCATCGGCGAGCCACATATAGCTCGGCACCTCATCGGCCTGGCGATACCAGGCGTCATAGGACGGCACATGCCATTGCTCGGGGAAGTGGTTGCTGCAGAAGGTCGCCGCCAGCAGGAACAGCGTCTCCTCGACCGCATCGACCTCGTGCATGTGATCGTTGAGCATCTCAGGAGCGGCGGCGACGACCGCATCGAGGCCGGCCTTGGCTTCCTGATAGGGCTTGAGGCTCGGCCAGATCTCGCGCGGCGGCCGGGGCATCGGGGCGCGCGTCAGCCAGTGCTCGAAGCCCTGGAATTGTGGATCGCAGTAAAGCAGCCGGTGCAGCGCGGTGGTGCCCGAACGCGGGATGCCGGCGATGATCAGCGGCTTGACGATCGGCTGGGCGAGCGCGTCCGGCCGCGCCTTGAAGCCGGCCTGGGCGTGCAGCAGGGCGCGCAGCGCGAGGCCGTGCTGCGATGCGGTTGCCTTGAGCCCGTTCGGTGTGACCAGCCCCTCTTCGTCGATCGAGCCGAGATGGCGATCCATGTTCTGGAGAAATTGCGGATCGCCGAAATCGTCATAGCCGGTCGATTCGATCGCCTCGTCGAGCAGCTGCTGGCGCATGCCCAGCGCGGTCGGCTTGCTCATGCCCAGGGATCCAGATGGACCTTGGAATATTCATTCGGGCCGCGCATCTCGTCGATCACCCCAGGGAAAGCGTCCATGTCGAAGGTGTGGCTGATCATCACCCGCGCATCGGGCAACACGTCGCGATCGAGCTCGCGCGCGGCGTTCTCGAAGCAGGCCAAGGTATAGGCGACGGCGAAGCGCAGCTCGACCTGCTTCATGCCGGCAAGCCCCGGCACCACCGGATCGTCGCTGGTGCAGAAGCCCAAAGACATGACGACGCCCTTGCGCCGGACATGCTCGATCGACTTGGCGAGCATGCCGGGCACACCCGCTGCCTCGAACACGACATCCGGCGGGCCGCCAAGCGCCGCCTGGACCCGCGCGATCTCATCCTCGCCGGTGGTGACGAAGGCATCGGCGCCCATCGCCTGCGCCATCTCGGCGCGGCGGTCGGAGCGCGAGGCGGCAACGACGCGCCCGGCACCGAGCTTGCGCGCCCAGTAGATCGCGGCGAGCCCGACCGAGCCGGCGCCGATCACCAGCACCCGGTCGCCCGCTTTCATACCCGATTTGGTGACGCCGTGCATGCCGACCGCGAGCGGCTCGACCAGCGCGCCGTCGGCCATCGTCAGACTCTTGGGCAGCGGCACGACCGCCTTGTCATGGCTCAGCAGATATTGCGCGAAGCCGCCGGCGTAGAGCCGCAGCGAATCGCACATGAAGGGCTCGTTCTCGGCGCAGTGGATGCAATGGCCGCAGCCGATGCCGCACATGCCGGTGACGATGTCGCCGACCTTGACCCGCTCGACATTCTTGCCGACCTCGACGACCTCGCCGGCCCATTCATGGCCGATGACGGTGCCGACCGGCCAGACCATGCCATGCTCGGTGCAGCCCGAGGTCCAGCTGATGTCGGTGCCGCAGACGCCGCAGCGGCCGATCTTGACGATCAGCTCATTCTCGCCCGGCGTCGGATCAGGGACCTCCTCGATCGAGAAGGGATTGCCGGGCGGGGTGACGACCAATGCACGCATGAACTTCTCTCCTCGCCGGCTACCAGCGCCGGCGGATCTGGCCGCCACGAACCCGCTCCATGATGATCTCATGGCGCTCATCGGGCGTGACCCGCGGCGTATCGGCCGGCAGGTGCTTGTGGACTTCGGAAGCTTTCACCCGCCTGAGCGTCGGCATCGGCCGGGTCGAGGATTCATACCAGCGGCCGACGAGATGGCCGGTCTGGCGCTGCTGCGGATCGAGCCAGTTGGCGACGCCGGGATCCTCGAGCGCGATCACCGCGCGGAACTTGCCGTCGCTGTCGATCTTCGCCTGATGACCGTTCAAGTGCGACTGATTGTAAAGATATTCGATGGTGTTGAAGAGCGAGTCGTTGAGCTGGATGTTCCAGTATTTGACCTCGTCCGGCATCTCGGTCTCGAGAATCAGTGCCTCGTCCGCCTCGAATTCGTAATAGCCTTCCCAATAGACCTGCGCGCGCACCCCGCCCCATTCGGTAAAGTTGGTGAAGCGGAAGGTGTTCGGCTCCATGTCCTTCTTCAGCTTGTCCATGAAGCCGAGCCACTGCTGGCTAAGGCGAATGGTGTAGTCGATCGTCTCGGTCAGCTGTGCCTCGATCTCAGGAACCGCGAGCCGGCGGCGCCGCGGCATCGGATCGAGCCGCGTCAGCGACAACCGCGCATCGCGCTCATTGGCCCAGTCATAGGAACGGTAGCGAATAATGATGTAGTCGGCGCGCGGATCGAGATGGAGCCACTCGCCGGTGTAGCCTGCCGGCTTCTCGGCCGAAAGAATCACGTCGAGCGTGCCGTCATGCGGCACCATGGCGCCGAGATCATATTCGCCGAAACCGCCGCCGAGCTCCTTGGCGCCCATGATGCCGCGGCCGATGTTGGTGGTCAGCAGATGAACCGAACCGCGATTGCCGTAGAGCCGGTAAATGCCGTTCCCGTCGAGCGCCGACATGACATAGGCGTCATCCGGGTTCGGCTGGTTGAGATAGACATTGTTGAGGAACGGCACGAGGTCCGGATAGCGCGGGTCCGTCGCGACATTGATCATATAGCCGAGGCCGAGATCGAGGATCAGCTGGCGATGGATCTCCGCCGCATTGAGCGGATCATTGCCGTGCCAGCTCCCAGCGATCAGATCGCCGCCCGGCTTCAGCCGCTCGCAATAGGCGTCCCAGTCCATCGTCATCTCAGGCTCCTCGACTGCGGCGGCCGACCGCTTGTCCGCGATCGGCCGAACATGCCGCTCACGCCACGCCGGAATCAGGCGTTGCGCACCTCGCGCCAGATCCCGGCGGCGACCGCCACGGCCGGGAAACCGGCATAGGGAATCGCCTGGATCAGGATCTCGTCGACCTCTTCCTTGGTCAGCCCGTTCTTCAGCGCAGTGCCGAGATGGATGCGCAGCTCATCCGGATTGGTGCCCTGGGCGATGAGGATGCCGAGCACGACGGTGCTGCGCTGCGCGCGGGTCAGGCCGGGCCGCGCCCAGGCCGCGCCGAAGGCGAAGTCGAACGCGGTCTCGGCAAGCGCGCCGTCAAAGCCGCCGGTGCCGATCAGGCTCTTGAGCCAGGTGCCGATCTGCGGGTCGAGCATCTCGTCGACGACCTTGATGCCCTTTTCGCGATAGTCCGACATGCATTCTCTCCTTGGTATGAGGCCGTCGCTCGCGCGCGGCGATCGGGTTGGACAATGATTCGATCCGGTCAGCCCGCCTGCTCGGCAGCGATCTCCTTGGCCACCTCGCGCATGATCTGCGCGGCGGCAACGGCGGTCGGAAACCCGGTATAGGGAATCGCCTGCAGCGCGACCTCGCCGAGTTGCTCCTCGGTGACGCCCTGACGCATGGCGATACGCGCGTAGTAGCGCAGGATCGGCATCCGCTTCTTGCCGATCAGCACCCCCAGCGTGGCGAGGGCGCGGGAATGATTGTCGAGGCCGGGCCGACCCCAGACGTCGCGGAACACCAGCTCGGCGGCGAGCTTGCCGACATCGCCCAGGGGCGTGCCCTCGTTGATCTGCTCCTGCATCGTCTTGGCGAGAACCGGGCCGATCACCTTTTCGGCGGCGGCAATCGCGTCTGGGTCGGTCATCAGGCCCTCCTCGTCCGGGCCGCGTCTGATGCGCGGCGGCTAACCGTTGTGCCTACATGGCAACGGCATTCCAAGAGGAGTCAATTTGTATGGGTAGATAGCGTCTCTTTCGCGCACCTGCAGCGCGGAACGGCTGGAACGGCACCGAAACTCGTTCTTCCGCGAGTTTCGCAAAAGCGCTTACGCTTCGACGGAGAGCTTCATCAGCTTGCGGCCGATCGGCGCAAGCACCTGGCCGAGCTCATGGCCGCGGCGCAGCACCATGCCGCCCTCGCCGACCAGCGACCACATGCCCTGGCGGTTGCGCAGCGCCGGGCGCTTCTCGATGCGATATTCGGGATTTTCGGCGGTGCGGCGAAAGGCGGAGAAGACCGCCGCCTCGCGGCCCATGTCGATCGCATAGTCGCGCCAATGGCCGGCCGAGACCATCCTGCCGTAGAGATCGAGGATCCGCGTCAGCTCGGCCCGTTCGAAGCCGACCTGGCGCGGGCCGGATATGGGTGGAACCAACTCCATCAAGCGCGATCGCGCTCCTTGTCCGCGTCGCGCTCGGCGAGCAGCGCGTCGAGCTGCGCGCGCAGCCGCTCCAGCTCGCAACGCATCAGCTCAACCTTCTGCGTCTGCGGATCGTAGAGCTCGCTGCACGGCGTGCCATAGGGCACGAAGTCCTTCTGATATTGCGTCGCGTCGACCAGCGCGGCGCGCGCCGGGATGCCGGTCATCGTCGCCCCTTCCGGCACGTCGCGGGTGACGACGGCATTGGCGCCGATCCGCGCCCGCTCGCCGATCGTGATTGGGCCGAGCACCTGCGCGCCAGAGCCGATGATGACGCCGTCACCGATCGTCGGATGGCGCTTGCCGCCGACGCCGCTGGTCGGATTGGTGCCGCCGAGCGTGACGCATTGGTAGATCGTCACGTCATCGCCGACCACGGCGGTCTCGCCGATGACGACGAAGCCGTGATCGATGAAGAAATTGCGGCCGATCTCGGCGCCTGGGTGAATGTCGATCGCGGTCAGGAAGCGGCCGAAGTGATTGATCACCCGGGCGAGGAAGTAGAGCTCGCCGCGATAGAGCCAATGCGCCAGGCGATGAAACGCCAGCGCCCAAACGCCCGGATAGAGCAGCACTTCCCAGCGCGTGCGCGGCGCGGGATCGCGTGCCTTCACCGAATCCAGATAGCCGACCAGACCACCCAGCATTGCCGATTCCCTTTCACGGCGGACGCGGCAAGATAGTTATGTGACAGCCGCTTCGCCAGCCCCCGGGAGTCAGGCGGTGGCGCCATGGACCGTCGCGACCGCCTTCATCACCGCTGCAATACGTACCGCCGCTTGTACCGTCTCAGCGTTAACACCATGTGAGCGAACGGCTTTTTCATGGCTATCGATGCACGCGCCGCAGCCGTTCATGGCGCTGACGGCGAGGCCGAACAACTCGAAATCGGCCTTGTCGATCCCCGGCGAGCCGAGGACGTTCATCCTTAATCGCGCCGGCAGCTGGCCATATTCATGGTTCGAGGCGAGGTGGACGAAGCGATAATAGACATTGGTCATCGCCATGATCGCCGCCGCCGAACGGGCGGCGTTGGCCGCCTCGGGCGTCAGCGTCTCGACGGCTTCGGCCTCGGCCGCATCGACCAGCGGCTTGTAACCCGTGCCATGGGCGGCGGCGAGGAATAGACCGTATTTGCGCTGGTCGCTGAGCGACTGGTCGCCGAGCAGCGACGACACGTTGAGCCGCAGATCCTTGGCGAAATCCGGCAGGGAGTCGGCGAAATCCTTCAATGACATCGGACTGATCTCCAATCTGGACCGGCGGAGGAGCATGGCTCCCCCCGTCCGCCGGTTGCCGCTGCTCAGGCAGCGGGCCTCAGGACATCCTCGCCGGCCTGCCAGTTGCACGGGCAGAGCTCGTCGGTCTGCAACGCATCGAGCACGCGAATGGCTTCCGCCGGGTTGCGGCCCTGGTCGAGGCCGTTGACCGTGACATGCTGGATCACATTATGCGGATCGACGATGAAGGTTGCGCGAAGCGCGACGCCTTCCTCCTGGTGGACGATGCCGAGCGCGTTCGCCAACGTCTTCTTGTTGTCCGCAATCCACGGAAAATCGCAGTTCGCCAGCCGCTCGTCGGACTTGCGCCAGGCGAAGTGGACGTGGGCCGTATCGGTCGAGGCGCCGATCAGCACGGCGTCGCGATCGGCGAAATCGCCCTCGAGATCGCCATATCCGATGATCTCGGTCGGGCAGACGAAGGTGAAGTCCTTCGGCCAGTAGAACACGACCTTCCACTTGCCGTTGGTCTCACCCAGGTCGATCGTCTCGCCATTCGGCAGAGCGGCGGTGCCCTGCTGTACCGGAACGGTCAGGGCGGGAAATTTATCGCCAACAGTCAGCATCGAAATCAGATCCCTTTTTGGAGTTCGCTGATCGGGAGATAGGGCGCTGGCATTGATTGTTCCAATCGATTATTAAGCCTTCAGTAATCGAGGAATACGATGGCCGTTCATCTCCCCACGCTGAAGCAGCTGCAATATCTGACCGCGCTGCAGGACCATGGCCATTTCGGCCGCGCCGCCGACGCCTGCTTCGTCACCCAGTCGACCCTGTCCGCCGGGCTGCGCGAGCTGGAATCGCTGATCGGCGTGACCCTGGTCGAGCGCACCCGCCGGGTGGTCCGTTTCACCCCGTTGGGCGAGCGCATCGCCGCCAAGGGTCGCCGCGTGCTGCGCGAGGCCGAGGAGCTTGCCGATCTCGCCCGTGCCGCCGGCAAGCCGCTGGCGGGCGAGCTGAGGCTCGGCGTCATCCCGACGATCGCCCCCTTCCTGCTGCCGCGGATCCTGCCGCGGCTGCGCGAGGACTGGCCCGAGCTGAAGCTCTACCTGCGCGAGGAGACCAGTCAGCTCGCGTGCGACTCGCTCCAGCGCGGCCAGCTCGATTGCGTGCTGCTTGCCCTGCCCTTCGCCTGCGGCGAAGTCGATTCGCACGACATCTTCGAGGACAAGCTGTTCGTCGCCTTCCCCGGCGGCGAGGATCCGGTGCCGCCGCCGCGCATCCCGCCGGACTTCATCGACGAGACCCGGCTGCTGATGCTCGAGGACGGCCATTGCCTGAAGGACCATGTCCTCGCCGCCTGCAACCGGCCCGAGCTGCGCGCCGAGGCGCAGATGCTCGGCACCTCGCTGCATACGCTGGTGCAGATGGTCGACAATGGGCTGGGCGTCACCTTGCTGCCGGAAATGGCGCTCGACGCGGGCATCCTCAACGGCACCAAGGTGACGGTGCGCCCGCTCGCCGCCGCCCATCCGTCCAGGCGCATCGCGCTGGTCTGGCGCAAGAGCAGCCCGCGCGAGAAGGAGTTCTCGCTGCTGGCGGAGGAGCTGTCCAAGGCCGCCGCGGATTAGGGAGTCGGGTCCTCCCAGCGTGCGGCAGCTTCATCGTCATGCACCCGCGCTTCGACCCAGCGGGCGCTGCCGTCGCCGAGCAGCTCGCGCTTCCAGAAGGGGGCCTTGGTCTTGAGCCAGTCGATCAGGAAGGCGCAGCCGTCGAGCGCGGCGGCGCGGTGCGACGAGGCGGTGCCGACGAAGACGATGCGGTCGCCCGGCACCAGCCGGCCATGGCGGTGGATGACGATCACCCCGCTCAGCGGCCAGCGCGCCATCGCCTCGGCGACCACCCGCTCGAGCGCCGCCTGAGTCATCGCCGGATAATGCTCGAGCTCCATTGCCACCAGTCCGTCGTCGCCGCGCACCAGCCCGGTGAAGCTGGCGACCGCGCCCGGCGCCAGCGCTTCGAGCCGCGCCAGCTCGGCACCTGGCTCGAACGGCTCGACCTGGACCCGGACCTCGATCATCCGCCCGTCACCGGCGGGAAGATCGCGATCTCGCGGGCGCCGGCGATCGGCGCATCCAGCGGCACGAAGACCTGGTCGATCGCCGCACGCAGCCTGGCCGGTTCGGCCAGCGCCTCGGCATAGCCGCCACCGCGCGCCGCCAGCCAGGCGATCAGCCCGGCGACGTCGGCGACCTCGGCGGGCGGATCGACCGTCTCGCCATCCCGTCCGATCGCTTCGCGCACCCAGGCGAAATAGAGCAGCTCGAAGCTCACGGCTGATCCATATGGCGCAGCCCGACGCGAAGATAATCCCAGCCGGTGACGAGGGTGAGCAGCGCTGCCGCCCAGAGGCAGCCGAGGCCGAAGATCCAGACCTGCGGCCAGCGATCGAGCGCGCCGGCGAGAATCAATGTTCCCAAGGCGATGATCTGGAAGGCGGTCTTCCATTTCGCCAGCCGGCTGACCGGCACCGATACGCGCAGCTCGGCGAGAAACTCGCGCAGGCCGGAGATGGCAATTTCGCGCACGATAATGATGATCGCGGCGACGATTGCCCAATCGTAGATCTTGCCGGTCTTGATCAGCATCACCAGCACCGCGGCGATCATGATCTTGTCGGCGATCGGATCGAGGAAGATGCCGAGCTTGGACACCGTGCCCTGCGCCCGCGCCAAATAGCCATCGAGGTAATCGGTAATGCCGGCGATGGAATAGAGCAGGAAAGCAATGACATAGCCCAGCCAACCCGGCTCCCACAGCAGCGCCACGAGCAGCGGCACCGCCAGGATCCGCGACAGCGTTAACAGATTCGGCAGGCTCAGCATGTCGCCACGTCGCTTAATCCATCTCGTTGGGCTGCGGAACCTCGCGGTATTGGACCCGTCATCAATCAGTCGCTAATGGCGAGCCGGCATGCAGCCCGTCGCGCACCAATCCGAGCCCGCAGAAAAGATGCACGCCTCGGTCGTTTTGCTGACCAAGCGCCGGTTCCTGCCCCTCTTCGTCACCCAGTCGTTCGGGGCGTTCAACGACAATCTGTTCAAGACGGCGATGGTGATGCTGGTCACCTATCACCTCTATCAGGACCCCGCGCGCGAGGCCTCGTTCAACGCCATTGCCGGCGGGCTGTTCATCCTGCCCTTCTTCCTCTTTTCGGCGCTGGCCGGGCAATTGGCCGATGCCCATGACAAGGCGCGGATCATCCGCATCATCAAGACCGCCGAGATCTTCATCATGATCGGCGGGGCGATCGGCCTGCTGATCGGCTCGACCCCGCTGCTGCTCCTCGCGCTGTTCGCCATGGGCGTCCATTCGAGCTTCTTCGGGCCGATCAAATACGCCATCCTGCCGCAACACCTCCATGACGACGAGGTGCTCGGTGGCACCGGCCTGGTCGAGGCCGGGACCTATGGCGCCGTGCTCGGCGGGACGATCGCCGGCGGCATCATCCCACCGGTGACGGCGGCCATGCTGGTGCTCCTCCTCGCGCTGACCGGGCGCATGGCGTCGTCGGCGATTCCGCGCGCGCCCGCGCTCGCCCATCAGAAGATCGACTTCAACATCTTCCGCTCGTCGGTCCGGCTGGTGTCGGCGACGATGCACATCCCGCGGCTGTTCCTCGCGATCCTGGCGATCAGCCTGTTCTGGTCGACGGCGGCGGTGCTCGCCGCCCTGTTCCCGCCGCTGGTCAAGAATGCGCTGGGCGCCAACAGCGAGGTGGCGACGCTGTTCCTGGCGCTGTTCTCGGTCGGGGTCGCCGCCGGCTCGATTCTGATCAATCGCCTGCTGAGCGGTCATGTCTCGGCCCGCTTCGCGCCGGCGGCGGCGATCATCATGGGCCTGTTCATCGCCGATCTCCACGTCACGGTGAAGAACTGGCCGCCGCTGTCGGGCACGCTCGACGACATCATGACCTTCATCCGCCTGCCGCATGCCGAGCGGGTCATGATCGACCTGCTCGGCGTCGCGGTGGCCGGCGGTATGTTCGTCGTGCCGCTCTACGCCTTCCTGACGACGACGGTGAAGAAGTCGGAGACGGCCCGCACCGTGGCCGCGAACAACATCGTCAACTCAGGCGCGATGGTGATTGCCGTGGTCATCGCCTTCTGCCTCGCCCAGGCCGGCGTCAGTATCGCCAATACGCTGCTGATGGCGGCGTTGATGAGCATTGGTTCGGCCTGGCTCGCCTGGCGGCTGCACCTCGCCTGCGACTGAGGGATCTCTAGGAGAAGAAGACCAGGGTAAAAACGAAGCCGGCGCCCCAGGTCAGCGCGAACAGGCGGATGTCTGCCCAGAAGGTCGATCGGGCGGTTTCTTCGTGCTGCTCGAGGTCGATCATGGCAGG